>OHBM01001957.1_pt1 | contig 14261 bp, 10 predicted proteins | sample 1577251 | NCBI WGS metagenome assembly OHBM01 (sample SAMEA3541557, study PRJEB24748) | human gut metagenome | biome: human gut; feature: human-associated habitat; material: faeces | place: China | collected 2012 | reverse complement strand
AGGATCACGGAAGATATTCACGTTTGGAGTCCAGACAGAGAGGGCATGGAAACGGCTGCCCGAAGCCGACGACGGTGGAGTTGACGAAATTCAGGCAGCGGCTGACAATCGCGAACGCCGCAATCGCAGGGTCTCCATAGACCGCCGCGGCATTGTTGAGCAGCGACGTCGACACGCTCATGATGCCCTGCCGCCCCAGCGACGGCAGACCGTTGTTCAGGATTTTGGCGTACATCTGCTTCGTTGGGCGGTAGTTGCGCGGATGAATCGTGATGGCGTCGGCGTGCGTGCTGCACATCACCAGCAGGATGACAAAGCTCGTCAGCTGCGAAATTGCCGTCGCAATCGATGCGCCCGCAATGCCCATGTTGAACACGAAAATCAGCAGCGGGTCAAGAAGCATATTCAGCAAGCCGCCGGAAATGATGCCGACCATGCCATACGTCGCTAAGCCTTGAAAGCGCAGGAGGTTGTTCATTGACAACGACCCCATCATGAACGGCGCGGCGAGGAAAATATACCGCGCGTAGTCCAGCGCATACGGCATAGCGGTCTCCGTCGCGCCAAGCAGGCGCATCAGCGGTTCATTGAACACATTACCCAGCACCGCAATCAGCACGCCCGCCGCCACTGCGGAAAAGAAGCCGACCGCGCTGTACACTTCCGCCTCCTTGCGCTTGCCCATGCCCAGCAGGTGGCTGACGTTCGTGCCGCTGCCCATGCCGAACATGAACGCCAGCGCCTGAATCATCGCCATCACGGAAAAGACAATGCCGACGGCGGCGGAGGCGGATGTGCCGCTTGCGGTGGCTTCCGCCGTGCCAATTTGGCTGACGAAATAGGTGTCCGCCATATTATAAATGGAGGTAATCAGCATTGCGCAGATGGTGGGAAGCGCCATTTTCGGGATAATCTTCTCCACCGGCTGCGTCAGGAGCATTTGCTGTCTTTCTTCGGCGCTCATCGCCATAGGATTTGCCCTGCCTTTCTCATTCTCTCTACGCATGGAAGCCCTTTCAGAGCATACCGAATGAAGTATTCTGCAAAAATCCCGAAAATCCTTGTTTTTTTCGCCGCACTTGACAAAGAAAGTCAGATGCAGTACCCTTGTATTGGGGAGAGCATCCCCCGAAAGGCAGAAAATCGACATGAAATCGACCGAAGAAATGCTGCAAGCCGCTGTACAGCAGCTGCAAACCGCGGAGCAGGCGCGCCTAACCAGCGAAACCGACCCTGCGCGCCGGCAGCTGCTGCATCTGCTCTATGCGCGGGAAGCCGCCGCGCTGCAATCCATAACACTGGTACGCGCTGAAATCCCCGCCGCCCAAAAGCGGGACTGGAAGCCGCTGATTTTCCCGCTCGCCGCCGCGGTGCTGAATCTGGGTGCGCTGGCGCTCTGGCTGACGCTGCCCAACTGCGTGACGCCGGAAAACAGCGGCTGGATGGGGCGATTCGCGCTGTGCATCGTTGCGCAGTCGGTATCGCTCTGCGCCGCCATCGGGAGCATTGTGAGCGCCATGCGCCGCAAGCCTCCCAAGCCTGTTGTGGTGGCGGATGAGACTGAGCTTCGCCGTCGCTTGGTGGAAGTGGAAGGGCGAATCGCTTTGGACGCGCAGACCATCGAAGCGCTTTTTGCGCAGGAATCTGTTACCATCATCAGCACAGGCGCGGAAACGGCAGCAGAGCTATATGCCTCACTGTACGAAATGGCACAGGATGCCCGGCTGGACGGCGACGCAAATCAGGAAAAAGCGCTCTCGTGGCCGCTGTCGAATGCGAAACGCCTGTTGAACGCAGTCGGCTGCGAAGCGGTAGACTACGCGCCGGAAACGGCGATGTTTTATGACGTGATGGACGCGGACATCACCCAGCAGCGCCGCCCCGCGATTGTGCAGAAGGCGGACGGGATTGTGCAGCAGAGGGGACTGTATTTAAGGAAGGGGTAACGCCGTCGCTGCCCCCTTGTCGCGCCCACAGGCGCGAATCCCCCTGCAACAATCAAAATCAAGAAACATGGGTGTGCATTGCGAAGGGGTCAAGGGGGCGACCGCAAAGCCCCCTTGTCGCCTCCGCAGAGGCGAAATCCTCTGCTTGCAGAAAAGACATGCCATGTCTACAAGACCAGCAGCGTGGTCGCACCAATGGGCAAGTGGTGAGTAGAGCAGCTTGGGGGCGCTTCTGAGGAAGCGCAAAGTTACTGGCAGGGACACTTCGCTGCCTGCACCTTTGTTGGCTTTTCCCTTTGAATCGGTCGCCCGTGGAACGGTTGGGGTGTTGCCCCAAACCCTACAAGGGGCAGACGAAAAGGGACGAAGTCCCCCCCTTGACCCCTCCGCGCGATTGAGTTGGCATCTCTACCATAGTTCTTCCGCGTGTTTATTCTCTTATTCCTATCCCAGTGAGGTGAATTATGCGTTATTTTGGCTTTGACCTTGGTGACGGTGAAAGCTGTGTCGCCCTCTATTCCGACCAGCACATCGCTCCCGTTATCCTCCCTGTCCACGGGCGCAACAGCTTCATCACCGCCCTCGCCCGCTATGACGGTCATCCCGTCGTTGGCGCACTTGCCAGCGATAACCCCCAGGCTGAAGACCTCCGCGTCTGCTTCAAGCGCAACTTCCGCACCAACAGCGATTTCGTCAACCAGACCGTCGCCGCCTTCGCAAAAGGCGTCCTGACCGCCCTGCAAGACCATAGCGTCGTCCGCCATATCATGGAGACGGAAGACGTCAGCTTCATCGTGGGCTGTCCGGCGGATTGGGCGGACAGCGACCGCACGCGCTATGCGTCCCTGCTGATGGACGCGGGACTGCCCAATGTGCGCATCGTGCCAGAATCGCGGGCGGCATTCCTGTCCGCGTCGACAGCGGAAGAGGACGAAACGCTCCGCCGGGCACTGATGGACTGCGCGCTGGTGATTGACCTTGGCTCCTCCACCATGGATTTAGCGTATGTCTGCGACGGGCGGGAGTACGCTGTTAGCACAATGGGCGTGCAGCTGGGCGGCGGTATGCTGGATGAGCTGCTGCTGGAGCGGGCGGTAGACGCGCTGTGCGCAGAGGAAGCGGAACTTGTGCGGGAAATCCTGCGCGAAAAAAGCGCGTGGAAGAGCCGGATGATGCTGTCCGCGCGGCGGCTCAAGGAGCAGTTCTTCACGCTCGGCACGGGCGAAGAGCTGACGAAGCGCGAGACGATTTTCTGCGAAGGGCGGCATGTGCTGAACCTCACCATCAGTGCCGCCATCGTCGAGGAACTGTGCGAACGCCCGTCACCGCTATTGGAGGGTGAATCCTTCCGCAGCCGGATGATGAACTGTCTGTTGATGGCGCAGCAAATGACGGCGCAGCGTCCGCCGAAGGTCGTCCTGCTGACAGGCGGCGCGTCGCGGATGACGTTCTTCCAGCAGCTTTGCCGTGAGACATTCTCGGACAGCGTGCTGCACGTTTCCGCCACGCCGGAATTTGACATTGCGCGCGGGCTGGCGTACGCGGGGCATGTGGACGAAATGGTCAGGCGGCTGAAGGCGGATGCCGCGGCATATGTGGAAAGCGATGCGGTGGAGCAGAAGGTGCAGTCCGCTATGCCTGCGCTGACAGAGCAGCTTTCCGACGCTATGGCGCGTCAGCTGACGGACAGCGTGCTCGTGCCGGAATACCGAAAGTGGCGGCAGGGCGAAACAGCAACGCTGGGCGACATGGAAGATGCGTGCCAGAAGCGGGCGGAATCGCTGCTGATGTCACCGGAATGGAGCGCAGCGCTGTCAGAAGTGGTCTCGCCGTGGCTGGACAACATTCTGATGGACGTGCAGCGTGACCTCAACCGCCTTTGCGAGCAGTATGGCGTGGATGTGCAGCGCTTGCAGATTCGCCAAGCCATGGTGACAACGAGCACCCTGCCGATGCGGGACAATCTGCCGATGCCGGAAATGCCGCTGATGGAAGTGCTGCTGGATATTATCGTCGCGATGGTAGCGGCGAACCTCTGCGGCGGCGGCGGGATCGCGCTGATTGCGTCCGGCCCGGTGGGGCTGGTCATCGGCGCGGCAATTGGGCTGATTGCCATGTTCGTCAGCCGTCCTGCGCTGGACAAGCTGACCCGTCCGCTGATGCGGCAGATGAACATCCCCAAACTTCTGCGGAAGACGGCGAATGAACAGCGGCTGCTCAGCGACAGCAATCAGAAAAAGATGGCGCAGACGATTCGGGATGCGCTGGCAGAGGACGAAGCGCTGCAAGTTGGGCTTTGCACGCAGATTGGGCAGTGCATTGACGGCGCGATTCTTCGCCTGACGGAAGAAAAGGGCATGGCCGTGGTATAACAAAACGCCCGGCGGATGGAGGATTATTGTTCCTCCACTCGTCGGGCGCATTTTTCTTTTGGGATGGCTTCCTGCGCTTTTGCTGCCGCTGCAAATTGCGCGGGCAGGTCAATCAGCGCCGCCCCTTGTCACTTGTGTCCTGCCGGGCAGTTCTGCCATGCGTACTCAATGGCTTGCTGATGGTAGGTGTCCACCTTGCCGGATTCGTGACCCTTCGAATTCGTGAAGTGCATACAAATCTGACCCGTCATGTTGTTGTCCGGGATGGTATCGCCGTCGGGGTTGTGCGGCATACCGAACAAGGAGCACGCGAACGTCCTGTTGCCAATGGTAATCAGGCAGGGACGGCGCTGCCACAGGTTCTTATCCCAGATTTCCTGCGCGTTGTTCACGCCGTAAATCTGGCACAGGCGCGCAGTGTCGGCGGCCGTCACGGGCTCAATGTCCGCGTGGCTATAACCCGCCCAGCGGCGCGCCCACCAAACGATGCCGGTTCGCACGTCGTAAATCTTGTAGCTGGCGCCCTTCGCCCACAGCTGCTGGATACCGCCTGTGTACCAGTCAATCTTCTCTGCCGGGTAGAACTGGAAGTTGTAGTCCGTGTAGTCGTCCGCGCCGGGTTCAACTGTGCCGAACAGCGCGTGCTGCGTCTGCTTGCCCGCAATGCCATCCACCGTCAAGCCCTTGGCGCTCTGGAAGGCACGAACCGCCGCCTGAACCGCGGAGGTGTACACGTTCGTGACGCTGCCGGTGTAGTAACCCTGATTGATGAGTTCCTGCACAAGGCGGGTTACAGCGTCGCCCGTCGAGCCAAGGCGCAGGGTCGTATAGGTTGCGCTCGGCTTCGTGGCGGGGCTGCCGGTGGGCGCGGGCGTCGCGGTCGGCAGGGTGCCGCCGTTATTGTTGCTCTTGCTTACCATATCGGAGCGGATGTAGCCTTCCGTGCCGTTGCTCAGGCGGATGAGATACCAGGTATAGCTGCCCGCCTTGATATTCTCAGCGTAGTACGGGAGCACCGTTCCCTTGTTCACGCGGGTGAGAATTCTGCTGCCGTTCGCGGTGGCGCGGATGTTCACGCCGTCACGCGTGGTAACGATGTAGCCCTTCGCCGCGTCAGGCTGAGGCGTTGCCGCGCCGGGGTTCTTGTTCAGCCATTCTTGATATTCCGCCTGCGTCATCACCTTGACGCATCTGCCCAGCACCCACACTTCCGTGGAGTTGTAGACAACGCGGTACCAAGTGGACGTGCCCGCCGTGGTCGTGGCATTGAACGCCAGCACCGTGCCCGTACGCACCTTCGCGACGGACTTGCTGTCGCGGCTGGCCGTCTGGCGGAGGTTGACGTAATCCAGCGTCGTCTGAACATAACTGGTCTGCTGAATGCTGCCCGTAGGCGCGGGCGTTTCCTTCGGGATGCCCTTGCCCGCGAGGTAGCTGGCTTCCTGTGTGGCAGAGAGCTTGTAGGCGCAGTCGCCGCGCACAAAGCCCGTGTAGCCGTCCGCCGAGACGGGATACCACGTCACGCCGTTCGTGGTGATAACTGTGCCAATCAGCGGCCAGACAGACTCGTTCGCCAGCTGGTGGATGGTTTCACCGCCGATGGTGCGGCGCAGATTCGTGCTGGGCTTGGTAATTTGAATATAGCCGTAGGTGCTGATGCTCGTGGTCGTGGTCGGCGCGGGCGTCGGCGTGACCGTCACCTGATTGCCGTTCAGGTCGCACGGCACGGCGCAGTCGGAGCGCACATAGCCGGTCTTGCCATCGGGCGTGCGAACGCAGAACCACTGGTAGCGCCCTGAGGACACCGTCGCGCCCGCAATGGGGAGAATCAGCCCGATGTCATACTGTCCCTGCGACCTGCCCGCGGGGGAAACACGCAGGTTGACACCGGTTTTCGTCAGCTTGACATAGCCGGAATAGACCACAGGAGTCGCTGTAACGGAAGGCGCAGCGGTCGCTTCACCCAGCGGATTGCCGTTCTGGTCGCACACGCGCACGAAGTCGCCGCGGATGTATCCCGCCAGATTGTTGTAGCGGACGTAATACCACAGATAACTGCTGCCAGAGGTCTGGACAGGCGCGCCGATGCAGGTCAGCACAACATTGCGCGGAACCTGCACGATGACTTCGCCGCCCGCGCTCAGGCGCAGGTTGACGCCTGCCGCCGTGGTGATGACGTAGCCGTAAGCGCTGCCGGATGCCGGCGTAGGCGTGGGCGTGTTGATAACGCCGCTGCCCGCTGTGTATTCCACCACGTCCGAGCGGACATAATAGACTGTGTTGTCCGTGCCGTAATACACCGGATACCAAGTGAAGCCGCCCTTATCCTGCGAAATCCCAGCGACGGAGAGCGTCGAGCCCTTGCCCTGCCAGAGCGCGCGGGTCGTGCCGTTGGGCGCGTCGCGCAGGTTCGCGGAGTCATACAGCAGCTTCACCGTGCCGTAGACGGAAGGCTGAGGTGTCGCCGTCACCGCCGCGGTCAGCACACGGATAAAGTTGGACTGGATATAGCCTTCCTGTCCGTTGTAGCGAATCTGATACCAGTGATTTTCGTCAATTGTGTCCGGAATGGCAAGCAGCGTCACCACCGTACCGCTGTTCAGCTTGCCGATGACCCCAGCGCTCAGGCTGGGCGCAACGCGGAAGTTCGTGCCGCTGGCGGTGATTTCACCCGTACCGTAAGTGACTTGAGAGTTCGTCGGAGTGGGCGTTATCATCGAGACAAGCGGGGTCGACGTTGTACCGCCCATGATGCTGGTATCGAACGGAAAATCGCTGCCGCTGGCAGGCGTGGCGGTCACAAGGGCATCATCCGCTGAAGGCTGAAGCGTGAGCGCGGGTGTCTGCGCGGGGGCAGGGATCGCCGTCACATTCACGCGGCCGCTGGCAAGGTACGCCTCTGTTTCCTCCGCCGTCAGCGGACGGAAGAACGACGCGCGCACATAGCCGATGTAGGTGCGCCCATTGGGGGTCGGATGCGTGCTGTTGACCTTATACCACGTTGTGTCGCCGCGAACGACGGTATCAAGGATTTCGCAGACGAATCCCGTATTGATGCGGAACCAGTAGTTCGCGCTCGTGGACGGCTGCTTGCGAACGATAACATCATCTGCCGTTGCCATGCCGTACGCGGCGGCGGCGGTCGTTCCTTCCGCAGCAGATTCCGCATAGCCCACGTTGGGGACGGCGGCGGGAGTCAGCCCGCAGAGCGTCAGCACGAGGGTCAGCGTCAGGAGAGTCCGCATCCAATGCCAGCTGTGCTTCATCAATGGTTCACCTCAAAGTTCGTGCGCCAAGGCGCAAAGATGGTTTGTTAACATTGTATTACAAATCGAGGGCGGTGTCAAGCAAACAGGCGGATTATTTACAATTCTCCCGCGCTTGAAAACGCACGAGGAAGATATTCGACTTTGAACGGCGGAAATCCTGCTGAAAGCCTTGTATTTCCGTACTTTTCCGGTTTTTTTGCCCACGCAGAAAATACGGCGGAAAAATGCGCTGCTTGACAAAACGAATGCGAACGGGTACAATAAGCATAGAGAAAATTCGTCAATTAGTGCCCGAAAAGACCATGATGGAGGAATCGCCCGATGCAGCAGCTGTACCTGACAGGAGACGGGGCTTCGGCAAGCGCCGCACAGCTTATGAACGCGCTGAATGTGCCGTTTTCCGGCTTCCGGTTGACCCCCGTGCACCTTGGCGGCAGCCTGCGCGGCGAAGCGCTGCACCTGCTGCTTCCGCCGCCAAAGCCGCGGCTGAACGACGTGCTGTGCCGCGTCCGGCTGACGGAAAAAGACTGGCTGCTCCTGCCGCAGGTGATGGAGGAAATCGCCGCGCCGGGGCTGTGCGGAACGTTCAGCACGCGCACGCCCATCCTCATCGACCGGATTGAACCGGAAATGCTGGCATGCCCGGCGTTCTGCGACGCGCTGATGCAAGTGCAGGCGCGGGAGCAACTGGCGATTTTCGTCGTGGCGGACGGGGCAGAAAAGCCGCTGCAGCAAATGATGCCTGAAAATCGGCAGCGGTGGTTTTCCGCGCCCGACACGGCGGCGGAGACGCTTGTGGAAGCGGCCATGCTACGGTTGTAACCATCATCATGCGTTTTTTAGCAAATTCTAATCTGTTTCCCTTGCGATTCAAAGGAAAAATGGGGTATACTGAGCATGTCAGGTGGAACGAAAGGAGTGACGAACATGCCTGATCTGGAGAAATTTGTGAAAAACGTCATGTACGGCGGAATCGGCGCGGCAGCGTCTCTGGTGGAAAAGGGCGGCGATCTGGCGCGCTCGCTGGTGGAGAAAGGGCAGGAGACTGTCCGGAACAGCCAGGACACGGCGGACGACATCAAGCGTCGGCTTCAGGAGTTCTGCGACGGGCTGATGAAGCGCGGCGAGATCGACATCTCGAAGCTGACGCCGGAACAGCGCGCGGAACTGCGCCATCAGCTGGAAGAAATGGACTATCAGGAAATTTGGGGCAAGGAATCGCCCGAAGCGGCTGACGCGCCGACTGCGGAAGCGCCTGAAACGCCGGAAGCCCCCGAAGCCCCGGCTGACCCCGAACCCGTGAACGAACCGGAAGCGCCGAAGGAAACCGAACCCGCCGAAGCGGACAAGCCCGAACTGTCGGATGATGCCATCCCGGTTGGCGGCGAACCGCACGACGACGCACAATAAGCCACAAACAGCCCTCTCTGTCAATCGGCAGGGAGGGCTGTCATTGTAACCGGGATAAACACGCGGGCACTGCATGAAAGTGCGCTCAACTCAATCGCGAAAAAGGGTCAAGGGAGGAACTCCCTTGCAGGGTGCAGGGACAGCGTCCCTGCTGGGGTCAAGGGGCAAAGCCCCTTGCGCCTCCCCTACCTTCGCACATTCCCTGCCCCCTTCTGCCGCGCCTTGTCCGCGTACATGGCTTCGTCCGCGCGCTGCATGATGTCACGGATAGATAGTTCGCTCTGACTTGTGGCGTAAGCGCTGCCCAGCGCGGCATGAACCGCCCACCCGCAATCAAGGTGCCGGCTGCGCAGGTTGTCGCGCGCCGCCTGCATCTCCGCAATCATCACATCCTCATGCTGATTGACATAAATCGCGGTGAACTCGTCGCCGCCCGTGCGGTAGACCCCATAGGCGCTCACCAGTTCCGCGCGCAGGACGCGCCCAATTAGCGCAATTGCTTCATCACCCGCCTGATGTCCGTGCGTGTCATTGATGCGCTTCAGGTCATTCAAGTCGCACGCCACCACGCCAATTGATCCGTTGCTGGAAAGCTGCCAGTTGTTCGCCAGATTCACCGCATCCTCCTGAAGCGCATTGTGGTTGCGCAGCCCGGTCGGCAGGTCAATCATGGCACGATCGTGGTATGTGCCAACGGGATTCTCGACGATGAAGTACATCATCAGCGTAATCACCGTCAGCTTCACCGCGGACAGCATCATCTCCGGGAACGCCATCTGCAGGCACGTCATTGCCGCCATCAGCACCAGCACCAATGTCATCAGCACGCAGACCAGCCGATCCAGCTGAAACCGCGCGCGGAAAAGCAGCACTGCGCTTACCAGACACAGGGCGATGCCGATAAAGAAATACAGGTGCATGAACGCGCCGTCGGGGTAATTGATAACAAGCCCCTGTGTGAAGTGCATCGGAAACAGCGGTGCAGCAAACAGAAACAAGAACGGAATCAGGATTGTCACGATACGAACCACCTGCAGCGAGCGCCCCTGCAGCGGAGTGATGCTGGCAATGTACCAGCACATTTCGCCAAGGAAAGCGATCGCGGTTGCGCAGCAGAGCAGATGCAGCAGACGGTTTACCAGCAGCGGCGTGGTATCCAGCAGATTGGCAGTAACTTCCGTAAGGATAGTCAGCACGACATGACACAGCGCATAAATGCACATCCTGCGGAAACGCCGGGACGCGCTGCTGTGGTTATACAGATGGCTGAACACCAGCAGCAGCGCAATGGTAATCAAGCACACAATCCCGTAACGCTGCCGAAGATAAATCTCCATAAGCACACATCCTTCGGGGAAATATGGGAAAATGTGCAACCATTATACACGATTTTTCACCAAAAGAGAACCACCTTCAGGTTGATTTTTTGCAAAAAAAGCCAAATGCAATGAAAAAAACATCAGCAGAACAAAAAATCATACTATTGGGAAAATGAAAATTCGTAGACAGGCAGCGCAGGTGAATCCGGAAATAGCATCAATAGCGGATTTTCGCTTGAACCTTTCCCCCGGATGTGCTATGATAAGCGCGGGAGTGTGAACAACATGGAACAGTTTTCCCGGACGATTTCGCTCGTCGGGCAGAGTGCCTTTGACCGCGTGCATCAGGCGCGCGTAGCGGTGTTCGGCGTCGGCGGTGTCGGCGGATATGTGTGCGAAGCGCTGGTGCGCAGCGGCATTGCGGAAATCGACCTGTTCGACCGCGACGACGTGAGCATCAGCAACCTGAATCGGCAGATTATCGCCCTGCATTCGACCATCGGGCAAGATAAGGTGGACGCGATGGCGGCGCGCCTGAAGGACATCAACCCCCATGTGCGTGTGAACTGCCGCAAGATGTTCTATCTGCCAACAAATGCGGACGAAATTGATTTGTCTGTGTACGACTTTGTGGTAGATGCGGTAGATACCGTTGCTGCCAAGCTGGAACTCGCGCGGCGCTGCGAGCAGGGCGGCATCCGCTTCATCAGCGCGATGGGCGCGGGCAACAAGTTCGACCCATCCTGCCTGCGCATTGCCGACATTACGAAGACGAGTGTCTGCCCCTTGGCGCGGGCGATTCGCGTTTCGTGCAAGAAAAAAGGCATCCGGCACATGACCGTTGCCTATTCGCTCGAACCAATGCATCCGCCTGTCCAGCCGATTGCGGAAGAGAGCGGTCGCCGCAAGGATATTCCCGGCAGCACCGCGTTTGTGCCGGGAGCAATGGGGCTGCTGATTGCCTCCCACGTCGTGCGGACGCTTATGGCAGGGGAGGAGCCAGCACGTCCTGAAGGGTAATCCCCTCAAGATAGCTCTGAATCACGCGGTCAAGCCCCTCCCAGACGAATAGCGTCTGACATTCGTTGCAGCGCTCGCACTCATTCGGGTGACGATCCAGACACGCCACCGGCGCAAGCGACCCTTCCATCACGCGGATAATTTCCGCCACGGACAGCTTTTCCGGCGCAATTGCCAGCCGATAGCCGCCTTGATGCCCGCGCGCGCCGCGGAGGATACCCGCCTGCGACAGCACGAGCGCAATCTGCTCCAGATACTTCTTGGAAATGCCCTGACGCTCCGCAATTTCCTTGAGCGTCACCGTTCCGCTGCTCTGATGCTGCGCCACATCGACCAGCATCCGCAGGGCATAGCGTCCCTTTGTCGAAATTTTCAACAGGAACACCTCCTCTGATAGCGCTATAATACCATAGATTTTGTATGATTACAAGCCCATTTTTCGGCGGCGCGGGAATTTGCATTCCTCCGCCGCCGTTTTTATCTCATTCCGCATTGCTCATTCCTAATTGCGCATTGATTACAAGATTGCCGCCAGAAACAGCATCACCGCCAGAAACAGCACATTCACCCCTGTAAACACCGCGAAGTACCTGCCCTTCCGCGCGCCCTCGCCCGCCCCGTACAGCCGGAACGAAATCAGGCTCGCCAGCGACGCAATCAGCGTCCCCAGTCCGCCCAGATCAACCCCCAGCGCCAGCGCTTTTGCGTCCTGCGTGAACGGCGACAGCAGCAGGCACGCCGGCACGTTGCTGATGACCTGACTCGTCAGCAGCGCCACCGCCATCGGGCTGCGCGCCATCATCGTCTCCAGCCACGCGCGCACCGGCTCGCACGCCTTCACCGATGCCACAAAGACAAAGAAGCACACGAACGTCGCCAGCAGCGTGTAATCCACCTGCCGGATTGTCCCCCTGTCCAGCGCCAGCGTACCAAGGAACACCGCCGCCGCCAGCGCCCACGCGGGCAGCACCTTCGCAATCGCCAGCAGCGCCAGTGCGCTCAATGCCCCATACAGCGTAAGCATCTTCCTCGCCAGCGGCGCGCGCGCGGACGTATCCACCGCAACGCGCTCCTTCGGCAGCAGCAGGCACAGTGCCAGCAGCAGCGCAAGCGCGACGGCGGCATACGGCGCGAGCAGGGTCAGGAAATTCAGCGCCGTCAGCCGCCCGGACGTGTACAGGTACAGATTCTGCGGATTGCCAATCGGCGTGACCATGCTGCCCAAATTCGCCGCGACCGTCTCCAGCACGACTGTCCAGATGGTGCTTTTCTGCCCGCCAGCGCGGAAGAGCAGCAGCGTCAGCGGCACAAGCGTCAGCAGGGCAACATCATTCGTCACCAGCATTGAGAGTGCAAAGCACAGCGCCACCATCACCGCCGAAAGTCCGCGGAGCGTCGTCACACGCCGGGTGAGTTTCCGGCTGACGGCGTCCAGCGCGCCCATGCGCCGGAATCCCGCAACAATCGTCATCAGCGAGAAGAGCATCAGCAGCGTCGTCGTGTCGATGCCCTGCAAGTGTATGACCGACGGCGGGGTCAGCAGGAAAGACAGCAGCGCGCAGATGAGTGCCGCGCTCAGCACCGTTTCCCGGCGGAAATACTGCAAAATTCGTTTCACCATGTGGTTTTGCTCCTTGTGGAAGATGCAAAAAGCCAGCGGCATTGCACCGCCGGTTCATTAGGGTAACACCTCATTTGTGCGGTGTTGCATAGAATACTTTTTAACTGAAGCGTTCCGCCGTCATCGACGCAAGATACCGAATTCTGCTCTGCGAATCCTCCAAGCATTCAATCAGCAGCGGATTGAACGCGCCGCATTCGCCATTGCGAATCATCTGCATTGCCTGTTCGTGCGAAAAACCCTCTTTATAGACGCGCGGCGAAATCAGCGCATCATACGCATCGGCAATGGAAACGACCTGCGCGGCAATCGGGATTTCCTCGCCCTTCAAGCCGTCGGGGTAGCCGCCGCCGTCGTAGCGCTCGTGATGCCAGCGGCAAATCTGGTACGCCGTGCGCGCCAATTCCTCATCTCGGTAGTGGTCCAAGCGCGCGAGCATGGATGCGCCAATCAGCGTATGCGACTTCATGACAATGTACTCTTCTTCGGTCAGCTGGCCGCTTTTGTTGAGGATTTTCTCGTCGATGCCCATTTTGCCGATATCGTGGAACGCCGATGCGGTCACGATGACTTTGCGTTCATGCGGCGTGAGGGTATAGCGCTTCGTTTTGCTGACGAGGGTATCCAGCAGCACCTCTGTCAAAAGGCAGAGGTGGCGCATGTGCGCGCCGCTTTCGCCGTTGCGGGCGCTGACGACTTCGCTGATGATTTCCAGCATCAGGCGGTTGCTGCGCTCCTTCTCGTGAATCTGGTCGCGTACCTGATTGCTCAGGCCCCGCTGGCGGGCATAGAGCTTGATGGTGTTGCTGATCCGCTGGCTGACGACATCTGCGTCGAACGGACGGGTGATGTAGTCGCTCACGCCTAAATCGTAGGCGCGGTGGATGGTATCCGCGTCGTTCTCGCTGGAAATCATGACGACGGGAATTTCCTCCAGCCACTGATTCGCCGCCATCAGCGAAAGCATATCAAATCCGTCGAGCGTCGGCATAAGCAAATCCAGCAGCACAAGAGCGATTTCCGTGCCGTAGCGCCGGAGCATATCCAAGCCCTCCAGCCCATCGGCGGCTTCCAACACGTCGTAGCGGTCGGGAATCAGCCCATTGAGAATGGCGCGGTTCGTCCGGGAGTCATCGACAATGAGGATTTTCATGCGCGGGCGGGTATCCTTGCGCGGCGCAATATCTTCCGCGGCGATTTCGGAATCCGTAACAACGGCATTGCGGCTCTTTTTTGCCTGCATCATCAGCTGATTGGCGCGTTCAACCGCGCAGTCAATCGGCTCGCCGCGGTTAATCAACCCG
>OHBM01001949.1_pt1 | contig 14300 bp, 10 predicted proteins | sample 1577251 | NCBI WGS metagenome assembly OHBM01 (sample SAMEA3541557, study PRJEB24748) | human gut metagenome | biome: human gut; feature: human-associated habitat; material: faeces | place: China | collected 2012 | reverse complement strand
GCCAACCGGAATTGCGTTGCTCTGGTAGATCTGTTCGCCGGTGTCGTTGCGGATGAACTCGACCTGCTGCGGGTAATTATTGATCGATTCGTTCACGATCATGACGTTGCCCTCGGCCTTACCGTTTTCAAAGTAAGGTGCGGTGTTCATGCTGATGTTGATCATGCCTTCCGCGACCTTTTCGTTCAGTTTTTCCGCAATTTCTTCGGGCGAAAGGTTATCCCAGCCGCCCTCGACGGCGGACGAATCATAAATGATCCCGGATTTGCTGTCTGCAAGCGCCGCATCTGCGGGCTTATGCAGCAGCCTGAACGCAAGGAAAATGCCCGCGCCGACCAGCAGGGCGAGGAAAATGATCGCATAGACGGTAATGTCCTTCGAGCGTGTTTCACGAGGGGCGTCAACGTATTCTTCTTTGGCTTTCATAGAGAAAACTCCTTTTGTAGTTTAGTACCGTCAGGGAGGCACCCTCAGACGGCGCAGCAGCGGTTCCAGTGTGGACGCTGCAGGGAACATGAAATCGGTCATAGGCAGAACGCTGCCGGATTACAGGTTCCGCTTGATGATCCGTGTGATAATGCCGACAGCAATGCCGTGTTCTTCATCCAGCCGCGTGACTGCAAAGCTGACATCGTCCTTTTTGCCGGGCATTCTGGAATCATAGCAGGTGTGCGCGATGGCGTTGACGCCGTTGTTCAGGCGGATATACACAACACCGCCGCGAAGATCTGTTACCTTGCCGGCGTACTTGCTCTGTACCTGACACTTTTTGAGATTATCCACGCTGGTTTCGGAAAACGTGCTGCGGATATCTGCCCGGATGGAAAGATGCTCGGCATCCTCACCGCTGATCTCCTGCACGCGGACCAGAACCCGGTCGCCGACACTGTAAAGGTCGCGAACGTCGGACACCCACTGCCAGGAGAGGTCACGGGCAAAGATGGCACATTCAATGCCAAAGGCTTCGACGCGCAGCACCTTCTCCGCGACGGCGATCACGCGCGCCTCGACCAGACGGCCAGGATAGATGTAGGGGTTTCCAGAAACATCTTTGCCGAGATAGAACGTCTGCCGCTTGCGGAGCATGGCTTCCCGGCGGCTGGCAACGGCGCTGTGCGTGGTCGAATCAATGCCCTTGACGATGAAATCAATCTCCGCGCCGAGCATCGTGCCAAGAATGCGGTTCAGCCGATTCATGTAGTCGGCATATGCTCTGCCGGACGGCATCCGTTCCTCCAGCACAAGCATCTCGCGGATCGGGATAGCGATGCGGAAACCACGGAAGCTAACCGTCGCCAGCGTTTTGCCGCCTGCGGTCTGCTCAATGCCGTCCAGCGTGCCGGTCAAGATCCGCCGTGTCCGATAGGCGTTGCGGATCTCGTGCCAGAGTTCGTCCGTGGCTTCGGCCTCGCTTTTGATGCGCGTTCTGGCGGTGATCGTCAGAACCGCGTCATTGCGCGCCGCGGGCGGAGATTCCGAGAGTGCGGCTTCACCGGACGGTTCTTCTGCGGGGATGGTCAGCGCCGGTTCTTCCTCGGAGGGCATCGGTTCTGCTTCGTCAGACGGAGCAGGCTGCGGATCTTCCTGCGCGGGAGCTTCGTTCAGCGCCTGAAGAAATTCCGTGTATTCCTCCGACGGCGTATCATCCTCCGGTGCGCCTTCATCGGGCGGACTTTCTGTGGGGATGGGCTCCTCCTGCGGCTCGGTGAGCGGCGCATCGGGAGACTCCTGCAGTTCGGTAGAAAGCAGGTCGTCCTGTTCGCCGCTGTCCGGGGCAGGTAATTCCTTTTTTCTGGGCATGGGTCATTCCTCCTTTTTTGCTGTTTTGGGTTTCGATAGAATGGATTCCTTGCTGGTGGTTATGATCTTCTGCTTTTTTGCAGGAGCATCCTTTTTGGGCGCTGGGGCTGTGCGGGGCGCAGGTGCGACTGGGGGCGGCGCTTCGCTTCTCCAGCGCGGGATGTGCGACGCCGCTTTGTCCGGGCGCAGCTTCTTTGCTTCATAGTGCTTGGAATAGTCAAATTTATCGACCTCCAGAATATTGCGCCCGCGGATAATGACGAGCGCCTTATCCACGTCCAGCCGCAAAACTTCATCCATCGTGAGCAGCCGCCTGCGGCCGACGCCGCTCGTTTCGCGGTATTCCGGGGTGTAGTTGGAAATGCGCCATGTACCAAGCTGTTTGGCCTGACTGGTCACGGCGACACTTGCCTCGCCGGAGCGCGAAGAAATGAACTCTGCCGTCAGCGCGTCCGTACAGCCAAGGAACAACTGCACGTCGCAGTTTCCGAGAATTTCCTGCCATTGGTTGTTGGGATAGCGGTTTTGCAGACCGGCGAGATTCTGAAACACGCAGGACATACTGATGTTCCGGGAACGGATCACGGAGATTTTTCGGCTGAGATCGGGGATAACGCCGCAGGCGCAAAGCTCCTCGCCGAGCACATGAACAGGAACCGGCAGACAGCCGCCCGGACAGTTCTGGTCGGCGTAGCGAACGAGTTTGATAAAAATGAACGACAGAAACAGCGAGGACAGGAAATCAAAGGTACTGTCCTGATCGCTCGTGATGCAGTAATAAGCGCACGGCTGCTTGCCCGGCAGCTCCAGATCGATCTCATCATGGCTGGTGATGGCGCGAATATCTGCGTTCTGGAACACCTGCAGCCGGGAACCGAGACCGATAATGACGCCGCCGCGCACGCTCTCCGAGGATTGCCGGAAGATGCTGTACGGCGCTCTGGCCGGATGCCCCAGCGGGAGCGCGTCAAACAGTTCGTTCAGTTCCTTTTCCGAGCAGCTTACAAGCAGCTGATACGCTTCGCCAATGTTTCGTCGTTCCGGTGGATAGCTGCGCTCGACAAACAGGACGAGCGCCTTGAGAAGATTCATTTCGGCGCTGTCCCAGAAGTGGTCGCCCCGGTCGCTTCCCGTGTTGCGGATGATAACGTCGCAGAAAAGCTGCGCCATCAGCTCCTGTCCGTCGATCTCGGACAGGCAGTTCCACGAATCCGACGACGCAGGCGTGACCAGATTGAACACGCGGACGGTATAGCCCTGATCGCGCAGATACGCACTGGTTTTCTCGTATAATTCTGACTTTGGATCACAGATGACCAGTGAGCTTTTTCGTGCCGCGCATTGAAGAATCATGTTGACGCAGAATGCGCGCGTCTTTTTCGAGCCGCTCGCGCCGTAGATCGCGAGATTGCCATTGAAGCGCGTCTTCTCCGGGATGCAGACCACGCGGCCATCCACTTCACCGAGAATCGTGCCGTGGTGCTTGCGCAGGTCCGGTACAAAGTCGAGTACCTGTCCGGCTTCTTTTGGATTGAGAAAACCGGCGGTTCCGTAGGTTCCCTTGTGGGAATATGTCAGGTTTCTGGTCTTGTCGTACTGCCCGTCGCCGCCGGCACCCATGTGCATGATCGCCACGACAAGAAGTACGATTGCCGCCAGAAAGATGCCCATGCCGTACAGACCGTATGGAAAGCGGAATACGAACCGCAGGCAGACGTCGAACGCGGCGTCCGGCAGCGGCGGCGAGGTACCGCTGTACGGCGTGCCGCCTTCGGCTGTCCATGCCTGATAGTTGTAGATGAACTGCGCAAGATAGCCGCCCGCATAGAAAAGCGCGGCCAGCGCGACGGGTAGAAAACAGGCCAGCGTGATCTTCTGTTTCTTATTGATGGAGCATCATCCTTTCATAAGCGGCAAAGTCGATGCTTGTGATATTGACCTGCGCGCCAAACACCTCCCGCAGCGCCTCTGCCTGATAGTCAAAGCAGAGAATGCTGCCGGTCCGACCCCGCAGCGTCAGCGCACAGCGGAACCGGTGCAGCCTTGGCAGATCGCAGAGATACGAAAACAGGACGGGCGACCCGTCCTGCTCCAGAGCGTCATGTTCGATTGGCATTGCGGGAGACGGCGGCAGGAGGTTTTCCGAGAGGATTTCATTCGACTGCTCCAGCACATCTGGTTGACATAACTGAAATGCACCAACCTCACCAACGTGGTCGAGCGTCAGAAAATAGAAATGCGGATAACTGCCATCCAAAAGGAAATGGTTCTGCGTCATGTCATTCAGGATTGCAGGTATCTGCATGGGAGAACTGCCGAATACAATGCCGCTGATCGCGAACTGTGCATTGCGGCAAAAATCTGTTTGTAAAACAGCTTTTAATCGGATCTCGGCATTGTACGCCCATCTTGGAAAGGTCGAAGCCATGTTGTAAACCGGGAAGATGGCCTGTTCTGTGAACAGCACGCCCGTCATGCGGGAATTGCGGATTTTGGTGCAAAGACTGCCGAGAGCTTTGAACTCGCGGGAGGAATAGTAGACCGGAAATAGAGTGGGATTTGAGAGCCAGTCTTGCATAGATGGCTTTTCCCAAGGCAGCGATGGGATTTGCGCGTTGTGCAGGATCAGAAGCGCCTCGGCCATCCGGTGCAGCCGCAGCCGGCGCTCTGGTTCTGACTTCAAAGAGTTTGTTTCGGACGTGCCTGTAAGATAGGGCGCAAGGTCAAATGGATATTTTTGAAGCAGCAGCCGTTTGGCGTTTGTAGTCAGCCTGAGTCCGCGCAAACCGTTCTTGGTATACGAACGGAGCAGTCCGTCCTTCTTGAGCTTGCCGATCACGCTTTCGATGTAACTGCTGCCGCCTGGGAATTGACTGGAAAAGGTGGTCGGGAACTCGCCGGAGACGGCGATAATTTGCAGTATGAGAAGTGGAAGTGTACCCTCAGCGGGAAGCAGCGTCGGATTCATAAAATGTGACCTCTTTTACCGTATCGGCTCTTAACTTCGGTAATTTTTACGCCGTTGGCCAAGCGAAAACGCCTGATGTTTCAAGGGAAAACGTCATGTGCAGCGGTATCTGAAAAAGAAGGACGAAAAATGCTTAAAAATCCGACATGGTTTCCAGCGCATTTTGATGCTCTTCCAGCCAGCCCGGAAACATATCTTGATCCATCACATAGAGCTTTGTGACATCTTCCTCGCCTAACTCCGTGGTGTTATAGACGTTGCACAAAAGCCCATTGTCATCCATCATAAGATAGGCGCAGACAACGTCCAGAATCTGCTTCATTTCCAGATTGTCATAGTCCCGGATGCGGCCGCGTCCGCCAGATACCGCATAGATATGGCAGAAGCAGATGATGCACGACTCAAAATGGGAAAGAGGATGATCTTTAACAAACTGTCCGAGCGCCTGCTCCAGCGGGTCGGTCAGATATTCGGCGCTGCGTTGCTTTTTCTTAGGAAGCAGACCCGGCAGCGTAATTTCCACCAGCCCTGGCTGCGCAGTGATCGTGATGCCGAGGACATTTGCAGCGGAGGTCAGGTATTCATGCTTTTGCACGGTGGTAAAGCCGTAGACCAGATGCCGCATCCTGCAGGCAATCTGCTCCGCGCGGAGCGCTGCGTCAGTGGAAAGCAGCTCATAGTTTTCCGGATACCGCTGCAAGTCCATTGTGTTCATGGCGCAAAGCGCATTGCTCAGCCGCGAGACCTCTGCCAGCAGCGAGGATATTCGCTTGGATAAAAGCGCACGATTCAAAACGATCCCTCCGTTTCTTCCTGAAGATATTGAATATTGCCGTCGCTATCCAGCAAACAGTATGCGCGTACATTTTGGATGGCAAGCAGATCGACCTGCGCGGCGTCTTCCAGAATGACCAGCCGTACGGGTGGCTCCTGTTCCGGGCGGGCAAGCAGCAGATTCAGAATGGCTTCCTTGCCCGGTTCGGCGTAGAGAATTTCATAGACCTCGCCGCCGGCAAGAAAGATGATCTTCACGGGATATTCTCCCGCAGCATGGTACTCGACCTGCTCCATAAAGTCTGCCAGGACGGTCACCGCTGCTTCCAAACCACGGTCGCGGTCTTTTGGCAGCTCCGGCGTCAGGGAATAGAAGCCGTCCACAAGGAACAGCCGCTTCTGCTTGCAGAGATAGGTTAAGAGATTTTTGATTTGTTCGTCTTTCTGTGGATACAGACCAAAAATCTGTTTTTGTGTCAGAACACCATAGGTCGAAATGTCTCGCAGGATGCCGCTGGCTTCGTGCGAGTAGATCTGTGCGCGGGTTTTCATAGTCGTCACCTCTAATTTTTGTGCGTATAACTGCCGCACAGAATACGTACAAACTATAGCCATAAAACTTGAGGATGGCTGCTGTACGCATAAAAGACGTATTGTGTACGCAAAGATGATTTTAGAGAAAAGATGTTGCTTTCAAAGCTGCAAAATTGATTGCAATTTTAGGCGTATTCATATATGCTGGACACAAATAGGAGGCGATTTGTTTGGATACGAGAACAGTAACTCTCGCGGCTCACGCAGAACCCGATGCAGAAGATCTGACGGATGGGATTGAGAAGCAGCACGATATTTCAGAGCCACTTGTACGCGCTGAAATGACGGATGCTGAATTTAACGCCATGATGCGAGACGGCCTGCGTGCTGCAAAGGCGGACTGTTCCAGCGCCGCGTCCGAAGTCTTTACGGATTTGCGTAGAGGACTTTGCATGTGAATGAACCGTTCGGATTTTTGAGCATTTACAGAAAAGTTAAAAGCCATCATGCGTATATTCTCTTGATGAAATGGAGAAATTATGATAAAATATGATAGACCATAGATTATCCTAAAAACATGGAGGCTCGTTATGGCATATATCACACGAGAGCTTGAGCGCAAGTTCTTAAAGCTCAATGATTTTTTCAAGGTCATCCTTGTTACAGGTGCGAGGCAGGTCGGTAAAACGACGATGTTAAAGCACCTTGCAGAAAGCAGCAGAACCTATGTCACGATGGACAATACAATGGCAAGAGCGCTTGCTCAGTCTGACCCTGTGCTGTTCTTTCAAACCTATAAGCCGCCTATCCTGATTGATGAGGTGCAGAAAGCACCGGAGCTGTTTGAGCAAATCAAGATCATTTGCGACGAGAGTGATGAAAAGGGCCTTATCTGGCTGACTGGTTCTCAGCAGTACAATATGATGAAAAAAGTGCAGGAAACCCTTGCCGGAAGAATTGGCATTCTGGAGCTATACAGCCTATCCGCGAGAGAAAAAGCAGGGCTTGTATTTGATACGGATCTGGATTTCTCACTTGCCACGCTGCAGGCAAGGCAGCAGAAAGTCTCGAAGAACGATGTAATTCAGGTATTCCAGCACATTTGGGAAGGCGGTATGCCGCAGGTGCAGGGCGTGGATGATGAACTCAGACAGGAGTATTTCAACTCCTACATCGATACCTACCTAATGCGTGATGCAACCGAAGCCGGCGGCATCACCGATGCTGTGCGTTTTCGAAAGTTCCTTGTTGGATGCGCCTCGCTCGTGTCGGAGCAGGTCAATTATTCCACATTGGCGGAGTCTGCAGACATTGCCCCGAGTACGGCGAAGGAATGGCTGAACGTGCTTGTCGGACTGCGCATCGTCTATCTGCTTGTACCGTATTCCAACAATGAACTCAAACGACTCAGCAAAACGCCGAAGCTGTACTTCTGTGATACCGGGCTTTGTGCATATCTGTCTATGTGGCTGACGCCGGATACACTGCGCAGCGGCGCTGCAAGCGGGCATTACTACGAGAACTATGTTGTAATGGAGCTGGTCAAGAACTACGCCTACGCGAAGTCCAAGGTGAATCTGACGTACTTTAGAGATTCCAACGCAAAAGAGATCGACGTGTTTGTTGAGGAAAACAATGTCATTCATCCGCTCGAAATCAAAAAGAGTGCTGCGCCCGACCGCCGGGAGGTCAAAAAGTACAGTGTAATCGACAAGGCATCCTTGAAGCGTGGAAATGGCGGTATCATCTGTATGTGTGAGGAGCCGATTCCAATCGACGCGGATAACTGCTTTATCCCGAGCAATCTAATCTGAACAATTTCAAGCAGTATTAAGAAAGCATCTCTGCGGAGGTGCTTTTCTTATACCCAAAACCAAAAGAAAGAGGGCAGACCGCACCGCAAAGCAGAGTATCACAGTATCTTCCAATCCTCCAATCAGACACGCTCTATTTTGCCGTTCCGTTTCAGCAGCTCCTGAAGCTCCCTGCGGTCGGTGGTGATAAGTTCCTTTTCCAGCTCGCTGCATTTGATCTCGACGGCAACATTATTGTTGTTCGTGCTGATAAGGGCGCTGCCGCGCTCAAAGTGCGTGATCTCCATCAGCTCTGCTTCGGACAGATGCAGAATGGAGCCGACGCGCTGGGCTTCCTCATCCTCCAGATTCAAGATCACCTTGGTCTTGGAGTTGTTGATGATGCCCTTGCCGTATTTGCCGTCCTCCAGCGCGAAGAAGTCATTGAGATCCTGCGTTGCACAGACGGCCGAGCCGCCGTAGCCGCGGATGATCTTGAAAATCTCCAGCACAAACTCCGCTGCCAGACGGTTGCTGCTGGCGCCGATGAGTTGCCAGCATTCGTCGATGAAGATGGCTTTTTCCTCGGTACGGTTCTCCTTCGCCTTATCCCAGACAAAGTCCAACGCCATAAACATGCCGACGGTCAGAAGGTCGCCGGTCAGCTCCGAAATATCCAGAACAATGTACTTGTTGTCAAGAGAAACGTTCGTCTGCTGGTTGAATGTCTTGGCAGAGCCACTGACGAGCCGGTTCAGGATGTTTGCCAGCCGCAGCGTCGAAGAAGATTCTTTGAGGACTGCATAGAGATCGCCCAGAATCGGCATTTCGCGGTACCGCTCCGGGTGCTTGGGATCGCGGAGCGTTTCATTGTCGTGCGTAATGCCCTTCTTGGCGTAGGTTCGGATCATAGCTTCGTCGAGAAGCTGCCGCTCCTCATGGTTCATGTCGGGGATCAGCAGGCTGAAAAAGATGTGCAGCCGCTGGATCTTGGCGGCCAGCATGGAGTGTTCGACCGTGCTGCCGTCAAGCTGCTCATCGACCGAGCGGTCTGTCTGCCGGATCTCCATGACGTTGATGCAGTTGGGGGATGCGGGCGAGATCTGAATGAACGCGCCGCCGATGTTGGAGCAGGCCCGATGAAATTCGTGCCCTTTGAGCGGCGCGACGATAAACACCTGGATACCCTTACGCCGCATCCGCAGCGCCATGAGCTGCATGGTAAAGGTCTTGCCGCTGCCGCTTGTGCCGAGAATGGCGATGTTAGCGTTTTTGTAGATACGCGAATCAAAGATGTCCACAATGATAAGAGAATTGTTGTGCTTGTTGACGCCGAGCAGAATACCGTTGTCGTCGCACAGCTCATATGCCGTGAACGGATAGCAGCTTGCCGCGCCCAGCGTCAGCACATTCCGCTTGCTGCGTTCAAAGAGCGATTTATCCAGCTTCACGAGCGGAAAAGACGAGCGGAGCGCCTGTTCCTGACAGAAATTGCAGCTCTGCACGTTCATATCCTGCGAAATGAGCAGCTTTTTCATCTCCGCACATTTCCAGTCCAGATCATCCGGATTGTCTGCGGTCACGGTGATGAGCAGATTCAGGTAGTAGAAATCTTCATGGTTGCTCAGACCATCCTTCAGGAAATAGCCGCTTCGGATGGCGCTGTCGAGATCGTCAAAGTCCGTGTTGGTGTCGCTCGTTTCCTTGATCTTGCTGCGGTTGATGCGAAGCTGCTGCCCGAACTTATGGATCATGCGATTCTTTGACTGGCGCGTCAGAAACACGTCGAGGTCAATGCAGAGATAGCTGCCATGCGTGAAATCCAGCTGCGAAGGCGCAAAAAAATCACCGACGGGAATTTCGTCGATGGAGCAGCCTGCCTTTATATAGTTCGATGTAATATGAGAAATGCGCTGCAAAAACGGAATATCCGTGCTTTCTCTGCGGCAGAGAAATGTATAGAGCATTTCGGCGGCAGCTTCGTCCTCATTCTCATGCTGGACGACGCTGTTGCCGCATTGCCGGAGATAATTTGCCGCCGTCCGCGCCGCTGTTTGCAGTGACGAAATGGCATCCGCTTCTTCACGGTCTTTCTTCGCGCCGGGGAGCGGTTCATACTCCATGATGAGAAAAAATCTTCGCGCAATGGCTTCTCTGGAGCCGAGCTTTTTGAGCAGCTTCAGATAGTCCTCCTGCTGCATCCGGCAGCTTTCGTTCGTCTCCTGCGCCATCTCCCGGCGCACGGTTTCGATATGCCGGTTCATATCTGCGCGCTTGGTGATGACCTTGATCTGCAGCTTCACGGGCGCGATTTTGAGATAGCTGATGAACGAATACACGATGTTCCGCTGCTCTCTTGCGCTACGGAGTAAGAAGTTAATCGGCACGATCTCCAGGATCTTGATAAATCGGTGGTCGGTCGTGTAGACAATGCCGTTTTCGATTTTCTGAATCGGCACATACGCCGCAAGCGGATTGCCGGGGCGCTCGGCCTGCTTCTTTTGCCGATAGGAGGTGTCCAGCATCAGGCGGCGCGTATCCTTTGCAAAGCGGATGCGGCTGCCGTCCTTTTTATAGGCGGCAGGCTGCACAGCCGTGCTGGGGCCGGATTTCTTATCCCATGTCGGGAGGATCGCCTGCTTTCGGCTGCTCTTGCCGCCGCTCTTACTTAGACTTCTGCGGTTGCGGAGGAAACGAAAAAACAGAATGATATAGGACGAGAGCGGCATTCCTGCGATCCCGATGAGCGCCAGAAGCGCCAGCGGCAGCGAGGTCAGGCAGAGCAGAATGATCCGGACGGTCAGCGTCAGCGAGAGCGTCAGGATCGGAAGCCCGGTGCCGGCGGCAAGGATGACCGCCTCGACCACGTTTCGCGCCTTGAATAAGCCGCCGAAGAACGAACCGCCCTCAATAAAGTTTGGCGGGATCACATAGCTGTCCCGCTGTTCCTGACTCATAGGTTCTCACATCCGATCTTTTCTTTGCGGTGAATTCGGCAGCTTCTGCACGATCTTTTCGTGATAGGCGATCTTGCCGTCCTCCGTTTGATAGGGCTTGCGTTCCACGGTGTCCGCTGCGTACTGCTTATACCATGCGGCGTCGTCTGCGGAGTAGACCTTGCTGTAATCGCCCTTCGGTTGGGCGTACTGGTCGGCATGGTACATACAGAAATCAATGCCGCCCGGATGCTCCGGCGTGAACTCACGCCCCGTGATGCGGCCTCCGCCGATCTCCACGTCCTGATAGCGCGGAATGTTGGTTGCGTGTTCGCCGAGCGCTGTGAAGCCCATATAGGACGTCAAAGAACGTGTCGCGGTCTCGCCGGTGATGGAGCCGGTCGTGCGATAATCGCCCTTGGCGACCGTGCCGATCACATCGTTGGCAAACGCGCCGCCCTGATAAAGTGATTTTGCAAAAAGCGTTCCGCCGAAACTGCGAAACTGCGTGGGGGCAGAGGGGATCGGCGCAGACCGGGCGGCAGGCGCTTCATTTGCCGGGGCAGAAGCGGGCGCAGCAGATGGTGTTCTGCTGTGCAGGAATCTGCCGGGGCGCTCCTGCGTCTGGACAGTCCGCTCCGCAATGGTGGTTTTGGAAAGTCCATTGCGGACGGAGAAAAACTGTTTGTCGGATTGCGCAGTATGCTGCCGGGATTGCGATTCCACCTGCCCGAACGTGGCAGCCTGCGTATCCTGCTGGGTATGCTGCGTCTGCTCACGCTGCGTGATTCCAGACTGTTCCGTGTGGAAACCATCCATCGTATCATGCTGTGCATGGTGGCTTTCCTCGGACTGCACCTCGCGCTGGGTAACACCGATCTGCTCCTGTTGCAAGGCAGACTGCATGACCTGCGACTGTTCCGTTCTGGCTTCTTCGCTGCTTGCATCAAATTCATCCGACTGCACCACAGAGCCGACAAATTCGCCCTGTTCCGACTGGAACGCCAGATGCGATGCCTGCTGATCCTCCGTATGCAGCGCCGCGTGGAACTGCTGCTCCTGCGCGGATTGTGTATCCTGATGCAGCTGGCTGGCATCCATGGAATGCTGGGATTCATGGAGTGCTTGTTGGGACTTTTCACGCTGTTCCGAGTTTACGGCGCGGGAAGAAACCGTCTGCTGATTCTGGTCAAGCTGGCTGGTGTTCTGCCGCTGCTGCTCGGAAGCAGACTGCGAACCGGAATGGGTGTCGCTGCTCGCGTGTGTCCGGCTGACTGTCGCCTCGGCCTGCTGCGGCTGGACGATGTTTTTCTCTGTCGTCGCCGTGCGCACAGCATCGCTTGCGATTTTGCGGCTTGCCATTCCGCCCAGACCGCCGCTGAAAAAGCCTGCCGCAGCCGCACTTCCGCCGCCGGGTTTCCCGGATGCAGGCGCAGAACCGTGACGGCTGTGGCTTCCCAATGCGCTGCCGACTGCGCTGGTCGCGGTGTTGATGGCGCGCATGGCGATCATTGCTTCTGAGAGCATGGAGCCGCCGGTATGCCCGACGTTCAGGCCAAGGCTGGACAGAAAGCTGTCGATCTTCTGTGACACCTTTAAGAACGCAATGGCGCACAGGAACCAAACCAGCACGTTGCCAGAAACAGCTTCCTTCCCGGAAGCACTGACTGCAGATTCTACGTCACTTTCCGAAATGGCGAACGCACTGGTTGACATAACTAAAACAAGAGTGAGCATCAGCAGACAGTTCAAAAAGAATCGTTTTCTCATGGATACTCCTTATAGGGACAAAGGATTTGCGATAAACGTGCCGACCATGCTGGTAAACAGCCGCAGGCACCATGCGTTCATGAGCAGCAGAAACACCTGCCCACCCAGCATCCGGCACCATGCCTTGAAGATGTTTGTTGTGGACTGAGAGCCGCCCATCGAGAACGCGACCGGCGCGGTGTAAACAAGAACGCCGAGCAGGATATACCGCTCGGCGGCTTCAAAGAGCAGCTTCAGATAGTTCCACGCCAGCAGCACAACGATGATGAGCACGATCAGCGTGACCGCTCCGTTTGCGCAAGCGCCGATGATGACCAGCATGACGGAATTGAAATCCGCAAAGCTGAGCGGCGGCAGCTCGGATGATAAGATCCAGTCATACGGCGTGCCGCCGATCTTCAGGACGATCTCGACAATGCTTTTCGCGCAGTAGGTGAGCGTGATGAAGATGATCGCGCGGAACGTCAGCTTGACCGGATGCTCCGCTTCAAAGCCAGCGCCCAGCCAGTAATTCTTAAACAGGTTCCAGACCCACATCAATAAAATCAGGCCGATGCCGATGGCAGTAAAAATATCATACATTGTTTCAGCTGCCGGGAAGTAACGCAGAAACGTGTCCATCCCGCAGCCGAGCGCGCCGAGTACCGACGTGTTGATGAGGTCCAGACCGTGCATGATCTGTTCGGAGATCCATTCGACAACGCCGTCAAGAATCCCCATGCTTTATGCCGTCCACTGACCGCCGGAGAAGAACGGCGTGACGTAGGCCATGATGAAGCCGAGACCGTTCAGAATCGCCCAGGTGATCGCGATGCGTTTGAGCCATGCACGCGATTCCTCGACCGTCCGGCCGCTGCGTGAAAAATTCATCATCAAGAGTGCGACGGACGCGGTGACGATGGCAGCGATGGTGGAGATGAGAAGAATTTGCTGATAGACGTCCTTCATGATCTCCGTCGCCTTTTCCCAGATCGTCGTGGCCGAAGCCGGCTGGACCAGAAGCGGCAGGATGCTGATGCCGAGCCATGCAGCATAGAGCCAGCGCCCCGGGGTTTTCCTCGGCGGTGGAAGCTGCGGCAGGTTGTTGGTTGTGTTCAAAGATGCTCCTCCTTTTCCTTTCCCGATGCAAAAAGCAGACGCCCGATCCGGACGTCTGCTCGCAACAAGATTCAGTTTTATATGCTTTTGAGCATCTTCAGTATAGCATATATGGATTTGCGCCGAAAGAGCAAAACTGTGCCAATGTTGTGACAAAGTCGTTGCTACCATATGAGACCGTTTTCCAGATATTCCGAAAAAATCAACATTGAAATGAGAAAAAATCTCACTTGAAGGTATTGCTAATAACGAATTTGTCTGCATCAATACTGACTATAGGTTCTTCAGTAAGTCCTGTTGCATTCTTCCATCAACTTCAGGCAAGCGTGCTTCATCAAAATGAAGATGTGGATGGCATTGCGGGCAAGGCACTTTGGGGAGCCTTGTCCAAGAATATTCAACTTACTGCAAAAACTCCCTCACGATCCCCACGCTATCTTGAGCGGTATATCCCCACAGCACCGAGCTGAGCACCTCGACGGCCTCCTTGCGCTTCCGGTAATACGTCCGGGTGCTGATGTCGCGGATATGTGGGCGGAGTTGGTCGATGATCTCCTCGACGTTCTGCAGCTCCTGCGGGGAGAGGTAAGCGTAGTAGAGCAGCCAGTAAAATTCTTCGCCGTTTTT
>OHBM01001947.1_pt1 | contig 14307 bp, 5 predicted proteins | sample 1577251 | NCBI WGS metagenome assembly OHBM01 (sample SAMEA3541557, study PRJEB24748) | human gut metagenome | biome: human gut; feature: human-associated habitat; material: faeces | place: China | collected 2012 | reverse complement strand
CCTCGGCTGCGCTCGGGATGACGGTACTTGGGGAGCGGATAGGTTCACAAGGGTGATGTGCCGCCTTTTTAGAGGATGGTATTCTCGTATTACGTAGCAACAGAAAAAAGCTTGTAAGAGGGGATCGTGTGACAGACGGTGAAGGCAGTTTGTGCACTATTCTACAGCGTTTTTGGATAATGTTTCAGAATAGTGGAATAGTTCTAGAAAATTAATTTTAGACAAAACTTAAATTTAAAGTTAAATATAGACAAAAATCGGGGGGTAGTACAATTAAACCATATTAAAACGCTTTCCCATGGATTCTGCGTTTCTACTTTTTTAGAAAGCGTTTACATTAGGAGGAATTGGTATGATGAAAAGCAAAAAATTAATTTCGGCAATTTTGGCTGCTGCATCGATCGCAGGGGGTGTGGTTGGCGCACAGGCTCAGACTATTGATGTTCTTGATCACAAGGTTGACACTGTCATCAATAAATTACAAGATCAAGAGAATAACATTCAGGGACTGGAAAATAAGGTTAATAGCATAGATACCACCAGACAGGTTGAAGCAGAAGCAACAGCACGCAAAGATGCAGACCAGAAACTGCAGGCCAACATCGATGCAGAAGCAACAGCACGCAAAGATGCAGACACGAAGCTGCAGAAACAGATTGATAAGAATGGCTTTAAAGCCGATGCGGCACTGAAGGTAGCTGGTAATGGCGCGATGCAGAATGGTGCAACCAATCTGACAGATGGTGTAAACCAGAATACCAGACTGGTTGAAGCAGAAGCCAAAGCACGCGACAATGCAGTCAAAGCAGAAGCCAAAGTACGTGATGATGCAGACCAGAAACTGCAGGCCAACATCGATGCAGAAGTAACAGCTCGTAAAGATGCGGTAAATGCGCTGAACAGCCGCATCGATCAGGTGGGATCCGATGCAACTAAGGGCATCGCCAAGGCATCCGCTCTGGCTGCACTTCACCCACTGGACTATGATCCGGACAATAAATTCGACATTGCTGCCGCAGGTGGTTTTTATAAAGGCGAGAATGCATTTGCTCTGGGTGCATTCTACCGTCCGAACAGAAATGTCATGCTGAGCATGGGAACGACCTTGACCGGCGGTGATAATGCTTACAATGTTGGTCTGACCTTCAAAATCGGTAAATCCGGTAAGCACACGGAAGCTGGTCTTACCACAGCTGACCTGTACGCAATGATCGGTGCTATGCAGGACAAGATGGATCAGCAACAGAAGAAGATCGAAGAACTGGAAGCAAAACAGGCTAAATAATCATTTCCCTGGAGGCTTCGAAAAGGCTCAGATAAAATCTGGGCCTTTTCGTGTACATAGGGAGGCTATCCGATATATGGTTCTTCTCTATATTATTCCCCAGAGCATCTATGCACATTTAGTATAGATATATATAGATTTGACAATATAACTGGGGGAGCTGTAGGCGCGTTTTTAAGTTTCTAAGTAATCGTTGTTTTGATTCTTCGTGGTGTGGCGAGCGTGTCTCGCAGAAAAGAGGAATGCAAATGAAAAGCAAAAAGATGTTAGCACAGATTGCCGCCTTTTCGCTGGTTTTCGGAATGACGGGTGTGGTTTCATCATGGGCAGATAACACGGCGGATGAGGTCGTAGTTAAAGGCACGACGGTGGAGCAGTACGATCCTCTTACGTGCAAGATGGTACAGAATACATTGGTAGATAAAGCTGCGGATGGCAGTCTGTCCATTACCGGCAAAGATGTAAGAGGTATTCAGCTGACGAATGGAGCAATATTAACGGCGAATAACGCTAATTTCAATGATAAAGGAACCGCGAATGAAGTGACTGCGGAGAAGGGCAGTACGCTCATCGTAAATGGTGGCAGTATCACGGCACCCATGAGACATTTCAGCGCGGATAGCGGAAGCAAGATCTCGACTAATGGGACCACGATTACTACTGGTGCTTTCGCAAATAATGCTGCCATCACGCTGAAGAATAGTACGACATCGGGAACTTGGCTGTATACGGGAAATGCATTTCCTGAAAATGAGAATGATAAAGGTAATGTGGCAGAAGGTCTGCCTGTCGGATCTATCACTATTGATGGCGGTACGGCCAGCGTGAAAAATGTATTGGTGCAGAACAAAGGGCAGTTCAAAGTTACGAATGGTGCCGTGTTGGATGTGACGAAGGATACGTCAGCAATAGATTCGGAAATTGAACAGTCTGCTACCGGTATTAAGAAGGGCGGAGAAATCGTTGTCAGAGCTTGGGGACCGAATACCGGGTGGGCAGAAAAGGGAAACAGCGATACGATCAATAAGCTGGATCAAGTATCGACTTTGGCAGTGAATGGTGCGACGGTCAAGGCAAATAAGCTTACGGTAGAGGGGAAAGTAGCTAGCGATATAAGCTATACAGAGAAAGCGGCCTTTACAGCAAAAAACAGTACGGTGGAAGTGAAGCAGGCTACCTTTAATGAGTACGCTCGTGGAGAAATCGATAATACGAAGCTGAATGTCAATGGTGATCTGACTATTAAAGGAAACGGAACCTACGATGGTAATGAATGGACATTCGCTGATACCGATGGCAATGTGACGGTGAATGACAGCGCGGTGAATGTTACGGGGAAGGTTGCCATCAATGGAGCTAAATTGTATATAGCAGGGCATCACAGTACGACAGGAAGTGATGAGGAGTCGCTTGCAGCTGAAAGTGAAGATAAGCCTTCTTTGAAAGCAAGCGATATCACTTTGACGAATGAAGCGATGTTGACAACGGATAATCAGGCCGTAGTAAACGCGGATATCGTTACCGTGAATAGTGGAACGGTACTCTCTGTTAATGGACATTCTACACTGAATGTGAAACACCTGAATGTCAGTGATACAGCAAAACGTGTACGTGTGCGTGGCAATTTTGATGGTCAGGTGACGGATGTCAATGGAAATGCACTGAGTAAAGAGCAGGTGAAAAAATTATTCCTGTTAAATCCCAATGATAAGACATCGCTGGAATTCCAAGATCCAGAAGTAGATCATACTTTGGTCTTGCATATGAATGCTGATGGTGGCTTAACGATGCAGGGAAAAGATTTTTCTCAGTCAGATACAGGAAATACCAGAACCTATATCATGGCCAGCTGGAGTGCAAATGGGGACTATAATGCAGAGGGGCATGATATCAAAAATGTCAACTCACTCTCCGCAAATCGGCTTGTCATCAACGGAACGGACATCACGGATTCTCTTGGCGATGCGGTCGATGTGAGTGGGAAGGCCGATACCAGCCTAGGAAATCTTACAGATGAAGGTAGAAAGGTCATCCGGAATACAATGAAGGGGGAGCTGGATACCAAGGCTGATGCGACAACAGTCAAAGAAGAATTGGCGAAGAAGGCGGATGCGGAGACCATGACTACGGCATTGAGCCAAAAAGCTCAGGCATCTGATCTGGCGCAGCTGCAAAAGGGTCTCAATATCGACAAAGCAGCCTGGCAGTCGTCTTTAGGGGACGGCAAGAATGTGGCGGGAAATACGGGCCTCATTACTGGTGATACGCTGTATCAGGCACTCCAGGGGATTTCTACCACTGGCACGGTCTACAAAGCAGGAAAGCATATCACTATCGACAAAGATAATACCATCATGGTCAATACGGATGGCAAGGTTGCGGCTGGAGATACCGGTATCGTTACAGGCGGACAGGTACAGGAAGCCATCAGCAAAGCGACAGAAGGCATCGTAACCAATGCGAATGTAGCGAATAAGGCAGATAAAAATTTATCCAATCTTTCTGACGCTGGTAAGACTGTCATCAAAAACACGATGATGGAGGAACTCGCTGGCAAAGCGGATACGAATCTCACCAATTTATCAGAAGCGGGCAAAGAGGCCATCAAGAATACCGTCAAAGCGGATCTGATGGGGAAGGCCGATACGTCGTATGTCGATGAGAAAGTAAAGGATAAGGTCAATACCAGTGATTTCACGGCCATCAAAGACAAAGTGGATGCTCATGAAACGGCGCTGGCTGCCAAAGCGGATAAGAGCTACGTCGATGCTGCTGTCAAGAAAGCCACCGAAGGTGTCGCAACGGATGTGAATGTAGCAAACAAAGCAGACAAAGATCTCGGGAATCTGTCTGAGGCAGGTAAGAACGTCATCAAAGAGACGATGAAAGATGACCTGGCGGCCAAAGCGAACAAAACGTATGTCGATGGGGCGCTGGCAACTAAGGCAGATAAGAAAGACCTGAGTGACCTCAGTGCCAAAGTCGATGGAAAAGCAGATAAAACGTATGTCGATGGGGCGCTGGCAACCAAGGCAGATAAGAAAGACCTGAGTGACCTCGGTGCCAAAGTCGATGGTAAAGCCGATAAAGCGGACGTCGAGAAGCTGGGGCAGAATGTTTCTGAACTGAAGGCGAGCAAAGCGGATGCCGATGCATCGAATATTGATGCAGCTGCCTATACGAACAAACTGAATACGGGCAAGGTGGAAGATGGCAACAAGGGCCTGGTATCTGGTGGTGCGGTATGGAACGCCATCAAAGATGTGAAGAACAACACGGGCGCAGGTTGGGTCAAAGTCAATGGCGACACAGTCGCCATAGCATCGGATGCAGGTGCGACGAAGGTCAGCGTAGCCGGTAAGAATGGCGACCGCGTCCTCACTGGCGTCAAGACGGATGAGAAGGATGCGTCGAGTGCGGCGAACGTGGGTTACGTGAACAGCACGGCAATCAGTCTCACGGACAGCATGAATGCCATGAACAGCAAACTTTCCGGTGACATCAAGAATGCAGGTGCAGTGGGGGCCGCACTGGCTGGACTGCATCATCTGGACTATGATCCGGACAACAAGCTGGATGTAGCAGTGGCTGCAGGCAATTATCGTGGTAAGTCGGCTACAGCGATGGGGCTCTTCTATCAACCGAATGAAATGATGATGGTCTCAGCAGGTGCGACGATTGGTGCGGATGACAATGCATATAATGTGGGATTGTCTTTCAAAGTCGGTAAGGGACAGACTGGTCTTACGACTTCCAAAGCTGCTATGTCTCAGGAAATCAAAGAGCTGAAAGCAGCCAAGAAAGAATCCGACCAGAAGATGGCAGCACAGGATGAGGAAATCCGTGCGCTCAAAGAGCAGGTCGCTATGCTGGTGAAGGAAATGAAGCTCTCGAATACCGTGGAAAAGGATATGAAGAAATAGAATTTTTCGTGTATGACAAAAGGGACTGTGAAGAAATGAATCCTCATTTCTTCACAGTCCCTTTTGTGCGTGATTATTTTCCTGTATCGCTGTCTGCATTTCCCGTAGATGTGCCGAAGGAGGAGTAGGTGACGCCATTAAAGGTGCAGGTGACTTCGCCTTTGCTTCCTACGGTATAAGCACCGGCACCCGTTGGCGGTTCGGGGACTTTTTTCAGATAGCCGTTATCGCCTGCGAGAGTGGAGAGATCTGTGGGGTAGGTGCCGCCTTTCTTGACGTGGTAGACTTCCATGGCGGTGCCGATGGTGGAGAGATCAGACTGGATCTTGGCGACCTTCGCTTCGTCAGTCATGCCGACGAGGTTCGGAATGGCGACGGCGGCGAGGATGCCGATGATGGCGACGACGATGATGAGCTCTAAAAGCATGAAGCCTTTTCTTTTCTTGATCGTTCTCTTTTCTTTTTCCATGGGACCTCCTTATTGTGAAGTGACGGGGGGAATCGTTTCATTCATTATGCGCTTTCCGTTTTTAATTTACCAATATGAAATGCGAATGTTTACTCGGGGTATCGGTGAGCAAATTAGATGAGAGGGACTTTTTTCCGGAAACACTCCTCCGTGAAGATCAGCGCCTTTTCTTGGCGAATCGTCATCGCTCACTGGCCGCTGGTCCCCTTGCATTTTTCAAAGCACAATGCTAGAATAAGCCGGAACGAAGATCCTGAAAAAGTCAATAGAAAAATTGACGCATAAAAACTTTTATATGGCGTAAGGTAATTTCTATAAAAGAAAATAAACGATACGCATTATAGAAGAAATCTTTATGTGGGTTTTCGCGAGAATCATTGCGGATATTGACATTGTGTGATATAATTTTTATTCGCAACGGTTCTTTTAGTAGAGTATATATAATAAGGTTGTGTAATGCTTCCGGAGGCAGGCAGGGACTCGATGATTGGTTCGATTTCCTGCTTCTTTTTTCCGGGAGGAAGAAAGCCATGTTGTTTTTATGAAAGGGTGAGGCAAGGAATGCCGAACAGCAAGATGTTCAGACCTGTCGTGGTAGGGAAGAAAAAGAGATACACCTATGCCAGATCGCAGGAAGTACTGAAGATGCCCCATTTGCTCGATCTGCAGACGAAGTCGTATGAATGGTTCTGCAAGGAAGGGCTGAAGGATGTTTTCGCAGATATTTCTCCTATCGAGGACAGCGCTAAGAAATGGGCGCTGCACTTTGGCGATTTCTATTTCGGCAAGGGCAAGTACAATATCGAACAGTGCAAGGCGAAGGATGTGAACTACTCTGCTCCGCTGTACGTGAAGACGCGTCTGGAAAACAAGGAAACCGGCGAGCTGAAAGAGCACGATCTGTTCATGGGGGATTTCCCGGTCATGACGGACACGGGCACATTCATCATCAATGGTGCCGAGCGTGTCATCGTATCCCAGCTGGTTCGTTCCCCTGGCGTATACTACAAGCGCGAAAGAGATGCTTTTGACAAGGAGATCTATACCGCGCAGCTGATCCCGAATCGCGGTGCATGGATCGAGCTGGAATCGGATCCGGCAGGCTCCGTCTCCGTCCGTATCGACCGCAATCGTAAGATGCCGGTCACAGTCCTCATTCGTGCACTGGGCTACTCTTCCAATGAAGAGATCCTGGAGCTTTTCGATCATGATATCCATATCGAAAAGACGCTGGAGAAAGACAGTACCACGGACAAAAAGTCCGCTCTGATCGAGATCTATCACAAGCTCCGCCCGGGTGAACCGGCTACCGAAGATAGTGGTACGACCCTTCTCCATAATTTCTTCTTTGATCCGCGCCGTTATGATCTCGCGAAGGTCGGCCGTTACAAACTGAATAAGAAGCTGGCTTGGAAGAACCGTCTCCTCGGTCACAAGACCGAAGGCCCGATCGTCAATATGGAAACGGGTGAAGTGGTCATCGAAGGCAACAGCACCATCGATGAGGAAGCGATCGCAAGGATCGAAGAAAGCGGTGTATTCTCTTCCTATGATCAGGTCGAAGTCATGACACAGAAAGATGACGGCACTCCGGTCAAGGTGATCTGCTCTTCCGGCAACCGCGAAGACAATTACCGCACACTGGAGATCTGTGATATCATCGCCTGCATTGACTATCTCCTGAACATGATGCAGGGCTATGGCAAGAGTGATGACATCGACCATCTGGGCAACCGTCGTGTCCGCTGCGTCGGTGAGCTCCTGCAGAACCAGTTCCGTATCGGTCTCACCCGTATGGAAAGAGTGGTTCGCGAGAGAATGACCACCCAGGACCAGGATAAGATGAGCGTACAGGCGCTCGTCAATATCCGCCCGGTCGTAGCTGCTATCAAGGAATTCTTCGGCAGCTCCCAGCTGTCTCAGTTCATGGACCAGACGAACCCGCTGGCCGAGCTCACGCATAAGCGTCGTCTTTCCGCTCTGGGACCTGGCGGTCTTTCCCGTGAACGTGCAGGCTTCGAAGTCCGCGACGTACATTACTCCCACTATGGACGTATGTGCCCGGTAGAAACCCCTGAAGGTCCGAACATCGGCTTGATCTCCTCTCTGTCCAACTACGGCGTCATCAACAAGTACGGCCTCATCGAGACACCGTACCGTCTGATCGATGAAAAGACCCACACTGTCACTGATAAGTGTGAATATGTCACCGCTGATATCGAAGAAGATAAGATCATCGCACAGGCGAGCGAACCGCTCGATGCAGAAGGTCATTTCGTTCATAAGAATGTAGCGAGCCGCCGCGGCCCGGACGTACTCGAAGCGGAACCGGACGAAGTCGTGCTGATGGACGTATCTCCAAAGCAGGTCGTCTCCATCGGTACCTCCCTCATTCCATTCCTCGAACACGATGATACGAACCGAGCTCTGATGGGTGCGAACATGCAGCGTCAGGCTGTACCGCTCCTGCGTCCGGAAGCACCGCTCGTCGGCACCGGCATGGAATGGGTCGCTGGTCAGGACTCCGGTGTCTGCATCCTCGCTAAACGTGCCGGCACTGTCGAAAGAGTCACTGGCCGCCAGATCATCGTTCGCGCAGAGAATGGCGAGCTTGACACCTACGACATCATCAAATTCATGCGTTCCAACCAGTCCACCTGCATCAACCAGCACCCGATCGTATCCAAGGGTGACCGCGTGGAAGCAGGAGACACGCTGGCAGACGGCATGGCGACCGATGGCGGCGAGCTGGCTCTTGGCCACAATGTACTCGTAGCTTTCGTATCCTGGGAAGGGTACAACCACGAAGACGCCGTTCTGATCTCCGAACGTCTCTGCAAGGATGACCTGTACACCTCCATCCACATTGAAGAATACGAATGCGATGCCCGCGACACGAAGCTGGGTGAAGAAGAAATCACCCGCCAGCTGTCTTCTGTTTCGGAAGATGCTGTCAAATACCTCGACGAAAACGGCATCATCATGGTCGGCGCTGACGTCCGTCCAGGCGATATCTTGGTCGGCAAGGTCACCCCGAAGGGCGAGACTGAGCTGACGCCGGAAGAACGCCTGCTGCGTGCCATTTTCGGTGACAAAGAAAGAGAAGTCCGTGATACCTCGCTCCGTGTACCGCACGGCGAATTCGGCAAGGTCGTCGATGTCAAGGTCTTCACCCGTGAAAATGGTGATGAGCTGGCACCAGGCGTGAACAAGCTCGTCCGCGTCTACATCGCGCAGAAACGTAAGATCCGTGAAGGCGATAAAATGGCAGGCCGTCACGGCAACAAGTGCGTATGCTCCCGCATCATGCCTGTCGAAGATATGCCGTTCACCCCGGATGGCCGTCCGGTCGATTTGGTACTGAACCCACTGGGCGTACCGTCCCGAATGAACATCGGACAGATCCTGGAGATCCATCTTTCCTGGGCCTGCCACATGCTCGGCGAAGAGATCCATGCGGCAATGGCAGCCGGTGTCGGTTCTCCAAAGTATGAAGAAATGAAGCAGCGCCTCATCGACTGCGGCTATGATTTCGAAAAATACGGTATGCCTGAACCGACCGAGTCCGGTATTCATATCGCGACCCCGGTCTTCGACGGCTGCCGAGATGAAGACCTTGCAGCTACACTGAAGGCAGCAGGCCTCCCGGCCGGTGCGAAGACGGACCTCTATGATGGCCGTACCGGTGAAAAACTGGACAATCAGGTCACCATCGGCTGGAAATACATGTTAAAGCTCCATCATCTCGTCGATGATAAGATCCATGCCCGCTCCACAGGCCCATACTCCCTCGTTACCCAGCAGCCGCTGGGCGGCAAGGCACAGTTCGGCGGCCAGCGTTTCGGTGAAATGGAAGTCTGGGCTCTGGAAGCCTACGGCGCGGCTTACACGCTGCAGGAAATCCTGACTGTGAAGTCCGATGATGTCATCGGCCGTGTCAAAGCCTATGAAAAGATCGTCAAGGGCGAAAACATCCCGAGTCCGGGCGTACCGGAATCCTTCAAGGTCCTCATGAAGGAACTCCAGTCCATCGGCCTCGACGTCCGTATCCTGAATGAAAACGGCGATGAAGTCGTCCTGAAAGAGCTCGATGAAAGCGACCTGGAACAGGGCTACGGCGGCGGACAGCCATGGCATAAGGATGAACTGAAAGAAGCCATGGAAGGTGATGATGCCGTTTCCGATTCCAGAAACGACATGGAAAGCCACATGAATGGCGCTATCGAAAACGCCGGCGATGATGTCGCATCCTTCAATGATACACTCGAAGCAGAAGCCAATGCACAGGCTCCCGTAGAAGCCGGCTTTGGTGAAACTGATCTTGATACAGAACTTGGCTTTACGAATGACAGCCAGGATGACTGATTCCGGAAAGGAGCGCTAATCAATTGTTAGATGTAAATGAATTTGATTCCATGAAAATCGGTATCGCTTCTCCGGAAAAGATCCTTGAATGGTCTCACGGGGAAGTGACGAAGCCGGAAACCATCAATTACAGAACCCTGAAGGCAGAAACCGACGGTCTCTTCTGTGAAAAGATTTTCGGACCGACCAAAGACTGGGAATGCAAATGCGGCAAGTACAAGAAGATGCGTTACAGAGGTACCGTCTGCGACAAGTGCGGCGTCGAAGTCACCTCCTCTAAAGTCCGCCGTGAACGCATGGGCCATATTTCTCTGGCCTGCCCGGTCTCCCATATCTGGTACTTCAAGGGTACACCGTCCCGTATCGGTCTCATCCTTGAGATCTCTCCTCGCCAGCTCGAAAGAGTTCTCTACTTCGCTGCTTATATCGTCCTCGATCCGGGCGATACGAACCTGTCCAAGTGCCAGGTCCTGAATGAACAGGAATATCAGGATGCCGTAGCTGCCTATGGCAAGAAAGCATTCAAAGCACAGATGGGCGCAGAAGCGATCCAGTACCTGCTGAAGGAGCTCGATCTGCCGAAGCTGGAAAAAGCACTGCAGAAAGAGATCGAAGAGGGCAGCGGTCAGCGCAAGGTCAGATGCATCCGTCGTCTCGAAGAAGTCGAAGCCTTCCTGCATTCCGGAAACAAGCCGGAATGGATGATCCTCTCTGTCCTGCCGGTCATCCCTCCGGATCTGCGCCCGATGGTCCAGCTCGATGGCGGCCGTTTCGCCACCTCCGACTTGAATGACCTTTATCGCCGCGTCATCAATAGAAACAACCGTCTGAAGAGACTTCTGGAACTCGGTGCTCCGGAGATCATCATCAGAAACGAAAAACGTATGCTGCAGGAAGCTGTCGATGCCCTGATCGATAACGGTCGTCGCGGACGTGCCGTTTCCGGCCCGGGCAACCGTCCGCTGAAATCCCTCTCCGACATGCTGAAGGGCAAGCAGGGACGTTTCCGTCAGAACCTTCTCGGTAAACGTGTCGACTACTCCGGCCGTTCCGTTATCGTCGTCGGCCCGGAACTCAAAATGTATCAGTGCGGCCTGCCGAAGGAAATGGCGATCGAACTCTTCAAGCCGTTCATCATGCATGAACTCATCAAGAGAGGCGTCGCAAGCAACCTCAAAGCGGCACGCAAGAAGGTCGATAAGCTCGCTCCGGAAGTCTGGGAAGTCCTTGGCGATGTCATCAAAGAACACCCGGTCCTCCTGAACCGCGCACCGACACTGCACAGACTCGGTATCCAGGCTTTCGAACCGATCCTCTGGGAAGGCCGCGCGATCAAGCTGCATCCGCTCGTATGCCCAGGCTACAACGCTGACTTCGACGGTGACCAGATGGCCTGCCATCTGCCGCTGTCCGTCGAAGCACAGGCTGAAGCACGCACCCTGATGCTCTCCATCAATAACATCCTGTCCACAAAGGACGGCAAGCCAGTCGCTATTCCTTCGCAGGATATGATCCTCGGCTCTTACTACCTCACCATCGTACAGACTGCCAACGATACGAAGGTCGATTTCACCGACGAAGAAAAGAAAGAAAATCCGAAGGCGAAATTCGATGTCATGAAGCAGTGGAAGAAAGCCGAAGATGAGATGGACACCTCCGAGCTTCGCGCTTACACCGGCTATGACGAAGTCATGCTGGCTTACAACCTGCATCAGATCAAGATTCATGATTTCATCAAGGTCTTCATCCCGAAGGAAGATCGTCCGGATGGATTCAATGAATCTGATGATGATCTTGTCATCACCACCCCGGGCCGCCTGATCTTCAACTATGCGATCCCGAGAGAACTGCGTTTCTTCTACAAGCGTCATGAAAAGCGCCTTGATGAAAACGGCAATACCTATACCGTCGAAAACAATGGTCTCGGCGTCACCATCGGAAAGAAGCAGATGGGCAAGCTCGTCAATGACTGCTTCAAGAAACTCGGATTCAAGGCGACCGGCGACCTGCTCGACTCCGTGAAAGCTCTCGGCTTCCACTACGCTTTGATCTCTGGTATTTCCATCGGCATTTACGATGTCGCTGTACCACCGGAAAAGGATAAGATCCTGGAAGACGGCGATGAAAAAGTCGAACAGATCAAACGCTTCTTCCGCCGCGGCCTCATGACCGATGACGAAAGATACAGAAGAGTCGTCGAAGTATGGAGCAAGAAGACCGACGAAGTCGGTGCTGCGATGAAGAGCTCTATGGTGAAGTTCAACCCGCTGACCATGATGGCCCAGTCCGGCGCCCGTGGTAACGATAACCAGATCCGTCAGCTGGCCGGCATGCGCGGCCTCATCGCCGATACCTCCGGTAAGACGGTCGAACTCCCTGTAAAGGCAAACTTCCGTGAAGGTCTGACCGTCCTCGATTACTTTACCTCTTCCCACGGCGCTCGTAAGGGTCTTGCCGATACCGCACTCCGTACCGCAGACTCCGGTTACCTTACCCGTCGTCTGGTTGACGTTTCCCAGGACGTCATCGTTCGCGAAGAAGACTGCGACGTACAGGTCCTGAATTTCGACAGAGAACAGAGCCTTATCGCCTCTCAGCCGGAAGTCAAGAAGACCATCATGGGTCTCAAGCAGACACTCCTCGGCGCAGTCCTGGATGAAGATGTCCTCGACCGCAGAAATGGAGATATCCTCCTCGTCAAGGGCAAGACCCTCGATGCGGACGATGTGACCCTGCTGAACCGTCACCTCGTAGAACATATTTCCGTCATCATCCCGACCGCTGACGGCATCGAAGCCGCAGAACCGAAGACCTTTGACCTCGGCACACAGGATGCTGTCGCTGAATACAACCGCGCGATGCGCCATCATCTGACTGTCCACTTCGCAGGCAAGAAACTCGAAGAAGATGCTTATGACCGCCAAGGCAATGTCCTCTTCCCGGCAGGCACCATCATCGACAGCGATGTCGCAGAGAAGATCCTTGTTTCCGATATCCCGGTGCTCAAAGTCCGTATGGATGAAGCGGAAGGCGTCGAAGTCTCCCTCATCGAAGAAAAAGGCCAGCCGATCGAGTCTTTGGCTGACCGTATCGCAGGCCGCTGCCCGCTGGAAGATGTCGTGAACCCGACCACCGGCGAAGTCATCGCGAAGAAGAATGAAGAAATTTCCGATGCTCAGGCAGAAGAGATCCAGAAATACTACGACAAGCTGAAGGTCCGCTCCATCCTCACCTGCCACTCCGCTCACGGCGTCTGCGCGAAGTGCTATGGCAGAAATCTGGCAACTGGCCGTCACGTAGAAATCGGCGAAGCAGTCGGCATCATCGCTGCACAGTCCATCGGCGAACCGGGTACCCAGCTGACCATGCGTACCTTCCATACCGGCGGCGTTGCTTCTGCAGAAGATATCACACAGGGTCTTCCACGAGTCGAAGAATTGTTCGAAGCCCGCAAGCCAAAGGGCAATGCGATCATTTCCCGTATCGACGGCACGGTTTCCATCACCAGCGCAGAGGATAACCCGAATGTCAAGATCATTACCATCACCAGCAATGATCCGGACATCGCCCCGGAAAGCGAAAAGATCCCGGTAGCGAAGAAAATCTCCGTCACAAACGGCGAATTCATCAAAGCCGGCACCCGCCTCTTTGAAGGTAACGTCAACCCGCACGATATCCTTGATGTCCTCGGCGTACAGGCGACCCAGAACTATATCGTCAAGGAAGTCCAAAAGGTCTACCGCAGCCAGGGCGTAGAGATCAACGATAAACACATCGAGATCATCGTCCATCAGATGCTGCGTAAGATCAAGATCACCGAACCGGGCGGCTCCGGCTGGCTCCCGGGCGAGACTGTCGATATCGTCGCATTCCGTGCGATGAACCAGCGTCTTGACGACGAAGGCAAAGACAGAGCCGTCGGCGAAAACCTGCTCCTTGGTACCACCAAGGCAGCTCTTGCGACCGACTCCTTCCTCTCCGCCGCTTCCTTCCAGGAAACCACCCGTGTCCTCACCGAAGCAGCGATCAAAGGCAAGGAAGATCCGCTCCTCGGCCTCAAGGAAAATGTCATCATCGGCAAACTTATTCCGGCTGGTACCGGCATGTCCCGCTACCGCAAGCTGAATGTCATCCATAAGGGTGAATCCTTCGAAACCGGATCCGATGCGGAATAATTGATGCATCAGATATAGCCAAAGGGGCTGTGAAGAAATGAATCTTCATTTCTTCACAGCCCCTTTTTACTTTGCTTTCATTTGGTTCAG
>OHBM01001945.1_pt1 | contig 14320 bp, 17 predicted proteins | sample 1577251 | NCBI WGS metagenome assembly OHBM01 (sample SAMEA3541557, study PRJEB24748) | human gut metagenome | biome: human gut; feature: human-associated habitat; material: faeces | place: China | collected 2012 | reverse complement strand
GTGCATCGAGATGGGCCTCCGTCGCCTGAAGGACGGCTACGATGTGCTGGACAAGTTGTATGACGACAATGACCTGAACTGCGACAACTTTGCACAGGCTGTGCGGGAGTACCGTTGCAGCCGCGAGGTCATCACGGCGGTGGCAAACCTTTACCTGCGGCAGCAAATTATGCTTGATACTTACTGATGCGATAACCGACAAAATAGAAGCGGAAGATTCCCGCTGTCTTAAAGGGACTGTTCCGCTTTTATTTCGGTTATTTCTGCGATATTCTCTTTAACATATCTCTGTACACCCAGAGCCTTAATTGAAAAAGCTCTACGGTACCAGTCAAAATAATGCTTTCAGATATATTTCGATCCCCAGTTTTCGCATTTCCTAATGCTTTATCAACAAGTATGGTATAACTTCTCATAAATTAGGAAACGTAAGAAAAGGCGATGCAGTCGAGCAGGCATACAAAGCAAGGAAAAAATCAACATTGATTAGTACCCACCACAAATAATTTTTATTCTTTACAAGCGTACACTATTGTTTTTACAATCAGTTCTGTTGGAAAGCAACACTGTGCCCATTTCGGAATAGGCGCACAAAGTTGGGACCGTGCCACAAAAACCACCCAAGCAGTATGTCTTTGTCATCCTTGTGCTGGGTTACCCCGCCGAGACCATTACATATGCTTACGCGTTCTTAATAGAAAATCGAAAAATAACGGCTGTCGACATGTCCCTTTAGATGCAAAGGGCGTACTTCCACTACTGTTTCAGATTGTCTGAAACAGGGAAGAACAATCTGAACGTTTTCAATAATGCAACAGAAAATTGTAACTTTTTGTACTATTTGCCAATATAATTAATAATATAGAACTGCTAAAATATACGTTATATACATTTTCATTTTTGATTTCAATTTCAATCAGAATCTATAGATGGTATAGATATGATTGTATTTTGAAGGAGCTAGGAGGAAAACATGATGAATTTCTTACTGAAACACTTGCCGGACGAAATCAATCTGTATGATGTGATTAAGGATGCATTCGGAATTGGTGGCTTTATTATCGGTGTTTTCGGAGCATTCTCCCGAAACACCTTAACGCTGGATTTTGCTGTAATCATTCTTTTTGCTGCCTTCGTATTGGTGAGTCTTTTCTATGCGAAGCTAAAGAATGAATCAGTCAAATGGGATGATCTATATTTTAAGGAAAAAGATAGCCTCTTGGGAAAGGGGCACTACAAATATACACCATTGATAAGTGACATCACCTATTTAGCCTACACTAGACATCCTGAGAATAAGCCGCATAATGAGTTGTCCATAACTACTGTTTCTTCGACTTACAACTTCTTAAGAGACCCGGCACATAATTCCTTCAATGGAAAGTTTCTTCCTATTTCGGAACAACGTATATCTTATCGTATAGAAGGAATCAATAAAGCAGGCAACTCCGTTTTAGATTTTAAGTTTTATCAAATATGGTCCGAACTTACGAACAACTCAGCAGAAAACTATTCAGCCTATCTTATATACAAGAAAAATCAAATCCCTCTTACGATAATGGAATTCGAGAAAATAAACCCCACCTGCGCCCGCATTAAAGTAAATTTGGGTGCAAGAGGTATTGCTCCGCAAGAAAAATTCATCTTGAAACTCGTAAGAACCAGTCAAAATATAAATTTTACAAATTCAGAAACCTTCATTTTTGATCCCTCGCAATATGAAGATACAGCAAATTTTCAGTGGACACCCAATTTTACAACTGATAGTCCAGCTATAAGCAACTGTGAAATTTCTCTCTATAGTGTAAGTCGGAAAAACCTTGCCAGATACAAATTAATTGATTGTTGCAAGTTTGACGAGATTGGCAAGGAAATTTCCGAGCTGCAACGGGAAGGAAAACTTCAATGTTGCTCCAATAAAATTTATATTTTTCGCGTTGTTTATCCGTGCAACGGAAGTGTTCACTTACAGAAGAAGAACGACATGGCATCGGTATAGTAATCTGCTACTGTTACTTGTCAATGCAAATGGTCGCCGGCGACCCGCCCGGTATTACCGACACAGCCGATAACCTACCCTGTCCGCATCTGCTGGTCGGTGGCGGCGCAAGTACTCGAGCAATGGGCATACAGAGTTTCCAGCTCGCTGCCGTGGTCGATTTGGATGTAGTTAGCCCTAGCCGTCAAGACCATTTTCAACGGCACACGTCATCGTTGGTCGTAATGTCTTGGCGGTCATGCTGTACGGTGTCAGAAATCTCTTCCAGCCTGTCACGGTATTCTTCCGTTAAGGTTTCCACCGCTCGCTGCACGGTAATCGTATCTGCACTGGGCGCGTTTGCGGCAAAAAAGATGCCGTAGGTTGAGCCGGACACAAACACCACAAGGCTGATAACAATAATAATGCTGCGTAACGTGAAAGTTTGTACGCATACATAGGGAGCAATCTTCCTATGGGCAGAATTACGACTTGCCATATAATGCCGGACAGTGCCTGCAATGCGGATGCTTCCTAAATTTTCTTGCAGGCAGTTCTTTCAGTGGTGCGGCGGCAATGGTAAAGTTATAGTACAAAACGAACAGGATAACCATCAGACAGATATGATTGCAGCCTACCATGCGCACTTTTTCTCCGACCGCGGGCAAGCGTTACCCCGTTAAAAGATTTGTCCTATGCTGCTGCCGCCGGACGAGATTCATACAAGGACAAATGGGTAAAAGCTGTAAACTCTGAACTGCTTTGGGGCAATAGCTTTCAGTTTGTTGCAGAATATTCATTTGATTCATAACGAGCCTATATATTGACAACCACAAGATATAGTATTATAATGGCAATGTAGATGATTTTTATACTATATAAGCATACGCTGTTATTTTCGTAATCGGTGCCGCTAGTAGATGGCATTGCGCTGAATTGGGCGCGGTGTTTTCCCTGCCGGCACTTTTTTATATAGATATTTCCTGCCGTTGGCAGAAAGGAGTGAACCAAGAATCCATCCGCATCCCGCATGGCCGCCGAACAGTGGCCGCACCTTGGGCTGCATCAAGTGTTCAGAACGGACACCTGATGCAGCCCTTTTTGTTTTGTGAAAGGACGGTAATCGACAATGAAATCTGACAATGCCATCCGGAACAGCACAAGCATCTTCGTGGGCATCATTGTAGCCATCGCCGCGTTTGTGCGTGGCGCACTGCTGCTGCCGCTTCTGCTTGTCGCCTGCTCCGTCTGGGGGCTGTATGTGCTGCAGCACCTGCGGGGCAGCCTCACGGCAGTCCCCAAGAAGAAAGCAAAGGCTCCTCGCCGCGCCAAGTTTGTGGTGCCGGACATCGAGGATGAACCTCTCAGCGACATTCTGCTGCTTCATGTGAACCAACGCGTCACCGCTGCACTTCGAACAGCTGGCAGCAACATTACATGGGAATGGGCTACCAAAGATCCGCTTGCTATCGTCAAAGAAGGCGGACGCTGCCTGATCCGCGTTCACGGGTTGGACGGTTTTGAGAGTGCCGAAGTAGTGCTGGACAAGCAGGCGCATCTGCGGTGCGAGTTGATCAACACTGTACCGCTGCGCCCGAACCCCACAACAGCCTCACCCGAGAAGCCGCGCATCCCCGCCGAGACTCCCCCGCTGCCCGACCCGCGCATCTGGTATGAGACCGAAGGGCGTGTAACGCTGGAGGGCATCGTTGCTGACCTCAGTTCTCGCGGGCATCACTCGATGACCGTGCAGGAGGACGGTCACATCCAGCTTGCGGACGGCAGCACATCGGTACTCCCGGAGTTGCACGGTTTCCCACCTGTTGGATGCTGGGAAAAGCTGAAACAGGTCTTTGCAGGAGATGGGCTGGCTGCCGAGGAAACTTCCGGCAAGCTGGTTCTCTCATGGTGAGGAGGTTTCGCGTATGAAATCCGGTGTATCTTTACAGCAGATGCTGACCGAAGTAAAGCGGCAGAGCGAGTCTAAGGAGGACTACCTCATTGCCCCCAATCGCCTGCGGATGGAATCCTACGGCAAAGAAATGTTTCTGCACCTGTCAGACGACAGCGGCACCGAGCTGATCGAACCCATGACTATTACCGGCATCGCGCATCGGCAGATCGGCACGCACCTGCGCATCCCCGCCGCCTACTATGACCGTATGCGGGAGGAACGCCCCGATTTGCTGGCCTACAACGCCAACACATGGTTCAAGCAGGAAAGCAGCCAACGTATGCTGCGCACCTTGGACGGCTCCGCCCGCGCGTACCTGAGCAATCGCTATCGCCGCATCGACAATATCGACATTGCCGGCGTGACGCTGCCGATTCTCGGCGGGCTGCCTGACATCCGCTTTGAAAGCTGCCAAATCACCGAAAGCCGTATGTACATCAAAGCCGTGAATCCCCGCTTGCAGGCGGAGGTTTCCCCCGGCGACATTGTGCAGGCCGGGGTCATCATCAGCAACAGCGAGGTCGGGCTTGGCTCTGTCAGCATTCAGCCGTTAATTTATCGGCTGGTGTGCAGCAACGGCATGGTCGTGAATGAAGCCGCAGCCCGTCGTAACCATGTAGGGCGCGTCACCGACAGCGAGGAAAATTTCAGTGTCTACTCGCAAGCAACCTTGGACGCCGAGGACAAAGCCTTTGTCATGAAAATTCAGGACACCGTGCGCGCCGCCGTGGAAGAAGCGCGGTTTTCGCAGGTCATCGGCAAAATGCAGGAGGCAAAAGCCGCGCAGATGGACACCCATGATGTGCCGGCTGTCGTCAAACTTGCCAGCAAAGAGTTTCACATTACCGACAGCGAGAGTACCGGCGTGTTGCAGCGGCTGATCGAATCCAACGATCTGACGCTGTACGGTTTATCCAACGCCGTGACCCGTCACAGTCAGGATGTGGAAAGCTATGACCGTGCCAGTGAACTGGAAAGCATCGGTTACAGTATTTTGACCATGCCCGCCCGGCAGTGGTCGAGAATCAACCGGGCAGCCGCCTGATGCTGCCCCACATACAGGAGGATTTTTTATGTCTATGATGAATGCTAACGCCGCAGCCACCACCGCCATGACCGCCAACGAACCGCTGGATTTTGTGCTGCCCGAAATGGGCGATTCTGATTTCAGCAGTGAGGAACTTGCCGAGGATAGGGACGGCTTTACGATGTCCTTTCCCCGCATCAAGATTCCCGCTGGCGGCGTGCTGCAGTTTGAATTGCCTACCGGCGACCCGCAGCACCCGGATTACAGCCCCACGCTCACCGGCGTGATTTTGTTCAATCACGCAAGCTGTGCCTACTGGCCGGAGGGTGATGAATACAGCGATGATGTGCCGCCGCTCTGCTCCTCTGTAGACGGCAAACAGGGCTACGGTGAACCCGGTGGTGTCTGCGAAACCTGTGCGTTGAGCCAATTTGGCAGTGCCGGCAATGGTCGCGGCAAAGCCTGCAAGAATATGCGGGTGCTGTATCTGCTGCGCAGCGGGGAGTTTATGCCGCTGGCAATCAATCTCTCTCCCACCAGCATCAGCCCGTTCCGCGAGTTCTTGAATCAGGGCTTTGTTTTCCGCAACCGCGCCACCTATGGCAGCCTTGTGGAGATCGGCCTGAAGCGCCAGACGAACCCGGAGGGCAAGGATTACAGCGTTGCCACGTTCAAGCGCCTGGGCGATTTCCACGGCGACCAGCTTGCTTCCGTGCGCAAGTACGCCTTGAGCTTCCGTGAGCAGATTCGCGGCATGAACCGCCAGCGCATCGAAGCGAAGCGTGAACAGGATGATGGTCTTTGCGAGGTGGAGAGTTACACCGCCGCCCCTGCGGCCGCCGATGACAGTTTCTGCATCGGTGCCACGGTGAACGGCGACACACAGCCGCTACCTGCGTGATAGTTTATGAAGGAGGTGCTTTATGCACGATATTCCGTTGAATGATACCCAGCGCATTTTTGCCGAGAAAAACCACAACCTTGTCTACAAGTTTTTGCACGAGAAGAATCTGCCCGCCAGCGAGTATTATGACATCGTCATTTTTGGCTACCTGCGGGCCGTGCAGCGGTATCTGACAGACCCGAACCTTGCTGGCTATTCCTTTGCCACAGTAGCATGGCGGGCGATGGAGGGCGAAGTTGTCAATACCCACCGCACCGACAAGCGCCGTTTTCGCGTGATCCGCTTCGTCCGACCCCGGCAGTCTTACACGGGGCATCTGACCCGGCGCTCTACGCCGACAGTCACAGACGAGAAAGCGCTGCGCGAAAGTGAAGTGGCACTGCTCCTGCACACCCTCGCCAAGCGGGTAACGCCCCAGCAGATGGAAATCATCCGTCTGCGAACCAAGGGCTACCAGACGAACGAGATTGCACAGATGCAGAACACCTCGCTGTACCATGTGAACACGCTGCTGGACAATGCGCGGTTCATTGTGGTCGAGCTGTGCCGAGATGCTTAAAAGGAGGCAAGGACAGAATGAAAAAGCGGAAGCTGGAACTTTACATTACCGGCAAACTCATGTCCGCATTGATGGTGGGCAGACCCGCCATCTTCAGCACTGCTGGCGAGATGTACCATACGGCCCCTGTAGTGAAGATCCATGAGACGGAAACGCAGGAGATCCACTTTGAGACATCCACCACCCACTACTACATCAAGCCCCGCCCTTTTGTACTCGCGGTCCTCAACCCGCGCCGACAAACGCTGGCCGCGTGTGCGTAAAGGGTTGAATGTTCGTAGAATGATTTAATGATAGCCGTGGCGGCGCTTTGCTGCCACGGCTTCTTTTGGCAGGATAAGAGGTGAAATTCGACTATGTATAAAGAAAAAGTACGCACATTCAAATGTTATTACTGCCCGGACTGCAAACTCTACGCCGGGTCTGAAACGAAAACGATCCACGGTCGGCGCATGAAGCCAAACACAAAATACTGCACCGGCGGCAAAAAGATCATCATCTTTCGCGCTGGTGACCCCAAGGTAAATGTGCCGAAATGGTGTCCTAAGCGGCGCGTACCGCCCACACTGCGAATCTACCACTTTCGATCCCCGGAAATCGAGTTGGGCGAAAGTTTGCTTGCGACCAACGGGATTTCGTTTTTCCCCTACCCCAGCCGCTATGCAATGAAATACGAGGGCGAATCCCCTTATACGGCGATGGAATTTGCAAAGCAAATCAAAAATCATTCTTTGGCAGAGTTGCTCTCTATGCAGCTATTGCCCTATGAGATTCTGGAAATCGACGATGGCATCCGCCCGTACTGTTTCCTTGTAGAACGTCTCGGTCACGTGCGGTGCATCCGCTTTAAAAGCGACATTGCACGCAAAAACAAATATGAAATGTCCGGCGGCAAAGCGATTTGATCCTATGGAATCATGCAGATGTTCCATTCGCAGTCACCTGTAAAAGCTTCAAATCAAGCTGTCGCAGTGCGTTTGTTGCTTGCCTCAAACCTATAAATGCGCTCTTTTGACAAAAATCTCCGTCACATCATAAATGTGGCGGAGATTTTTCCCTGTATTCTATATGTTCACATTATTAATTTGTTGTTTTTGCTTCCACATTTGCCAGTCTTCTATTGTACGCAGTTTACTCAACGATAGAAGCATTTACACTAGTGCATGTTTAGAAATCATACGGTACATATACAACAATCGTTTTATTTTTCCCATCATAACTTCCCTCCTTTGTTCTACAGGAAATGTATTCTATTTTGTAATCCACATAAGACATCCTTTTCTCACAAACACGATTAGTTGACACATAGCATTTTTCGCAAAGTTCGTCCTCATGATGTTTTAATGCTGCTGGGTCATTGAATTCACGATCTTCCAAATAAATATTCTCGATATGACCACATTTTCGTTTTATCTGTTTCCTAGGCATTGTAACCGTCTCCTATTTATGTAAATCTTCCAGAGCATTCCTATGTATAATTCTGTATTCACCCCATTACTTTTATTGTATCTAAAAATACTGCATGTCAAATGATTATCAACGGATTCTCTTTATATAAATTATTGGCATAATAATTAAGCGCTTCCCTCAAGTTTTTGCTAATTTGGAACTCATCATCCGCTTTTTCCAAATGCTTTTTTATGTAATGCCCAAATACCAGACTAACCAAAATTAATATGCATACGCTGCTTACCATCGCACCTCTTCTTATCGCTTCATTCGTACCATCACCAATTGCATTTGTAACGCTGCTAAGAGTTATTGTAAGAAGTGTAACGACAATCTGTGTCAGAAGATTCTCTTTCTGCCGTTTCTCTTTTTCTTTCATGTACTGTTGATTTTCAAGGATCAGCCAAGGCACTGCATTTTTCAAATCAATTTTAAAGTCTTCTGCCGTGTTAATAAGTGCTTTTACTGAAACACTTTCAAAGTATTTTGTTATTTCTTCCATACTGTGCTTGTCCTTTATTGAACGCTTCTCATGCTTTTTCCGATTATATGCCACCGTACTTGGCATCAGGTTTAGAACTAGAAGACCACTGACAAGATAAAGAGCCATACTCCATCTATACAATGTTGTCTCTGATGCCAATATATTCCATCCCCACGACACAATCAAAAGAATTAGGGAAATTGAAAACACGACCATCGCCATCGCAAAAATCTCTGGAAATCGTGCTGCCTCCATCCTCAATTTTAAATTTTCCAGCGCCCATTTAATTCTGAGCAGGAGTGAAGTGGTCGAGCTTCTTTTTGCCTTTTCCCTTTGCTTTGGTGACAAACTTTCCCTGTATCGTTCTTCCATATACTGCTTATCTGCCATTTTCCAGTTGTATTTATAATCTTCCAAAAATTCATCAAACACGTGCTACTCCTTTTCGCTTTATCGTCCTATCCGTTCTAATCATGCAATTTACTACTTTTTTGTGTTCATTATATCGACATATTGCCACAAAGTGAATATATACAGATTAAATTTTATAAAAAATTAAAATTTCCTTTAATTCCCACATTATCTTTTATTTTTCCGCTGATCATCACAAAGTACTTTTGCTTGTCATATTGACAGTCAGCATTTGTCATTACAGAAACAAATCTCCATGCCTCAACAATCGTGGAAACTTCTCTCCGATCATTTCACTTCAAAAATTTCTATGCAATGTACAAAAATCATACATTGTTCTTGGTAGAGATCATCATCAAACACTCCATTTATCACCGAGTATTTTCGCAGTAAATTCTTATATCGACCAAACAGTATCTCAAAAGCAGATGCGTTTCCATCCTTGACCGCAAGCAACAACTCAATAAAAGTCACTTCACAATCTCCATCTTCGTTCGTAATTTTTTGATACTCCTATAATACAAGGATGCTACTGTTCTTTCCGTAAGTTTCATCTCTTGCGCAATTTCCCTGAATGATTTCCTTTTTAAAACATACTCCACAACAATAACGTGTTCTTTCGGTTTTAGCTGTTGCATCGCATCCACTAATTCTTCATTTTGAATCTCTAGTCCAATCCAGACATCATCCCCTTCGATTCCACGTTTTGATAATTCCTTCTCGGTCTTAGTTTGTTTTTCCTTATCTCGGATTTTCTTTTTTATGTAAGCATGGCGTTTTCGCTTTACCGCCAAAAGTACATAAGCAGTAAATTGGTTTTGGCATATATCCTCTTTGGATTTTCCACTGTTCCTTTTTGCCATCCTATTACTCCCATCATTTTTTCGACGGGATTAACGGAGGAGACCAGAAAAGTGGATCAATAATATTATATCGGAAAATGGCAAGCGTAAATTCTTCAGTGCAGTTTCATTCAGACAGAATCTGCATTGTCAAAATTTGCGTATGGTACTGGCAATTTCATGTGGCAGCTCCTGTGTTGGAATCGTCAGCGCTAATCATCCAACACTCTCGCAAGTATGAAGCTCGATAGAGTTGCTACTAATAAATTGACTACCATCTATAAACTGCACTTCAGGAAATAGCTTTTTAGTTCATTTTTCATCTATTATCTGTCTAATGCTATTACCGAGCAGATTCTCCTTAATTTTCTTTCACCTCGCCATTTCTTTGTGTTCCTTTACGTTGGGACCGACTGACCATTTGTTTGTTTTTTCTGCTATTTTGTACTACACATATCTTTCTCTCATTTTATGCAAACAGCCCCGAAATTCTACATTTCCTTAACTTAAATCAAAAGGAATTCCTATACCGTTGCACAAATACTTTCTTCATCGAGAGTAATCAACTAATGTGATGCGTTCGGTTTCGTGGGATTATACCTCAGCCGACTGAGAAGAACTTATCAATCGACTACTCCCGAAATAATCGCATAATTCCTTCAACTACCTTTTTACAACTTAGAAAAACAATTGGGATCAGCAAAAATGCCGGCCCCAATGCTTTTCCATTTATCACTAAACCATCTTCTCATCACTGGGTTATTGTGATATTTTAGGAATCACACAAGGATATTTATAATTTATACGTTTCTAGGTTTAATTTTATCACAATCTTTCAGCTTTAATATCGTTTGTATAGTCCCTCTTATATATTTGCAGAAAACAAATCATGCGATGTATAGAAATAGCCCGTCACACTTCAGGGATGCGACGGGCTTGAAACGACAGGGATGTTTTACTTTTTATCTTGCGGCTGCGGCAAAGGTTTTTCAGGGCGGTGGGGTTGGTAAGTCCAAAAAACAATGCATGGATCTGCGGATTCATGACGAATGGCCGATTGAATAACCTTACGCAGACTTTTGTTCAAGAAATTTTCCTTTGTTTTCATACAAATCCTCTCTTTCTATTTATATAAATTTATTTAGGGACTTACTGAATTCCTATTCCGACTTTTGATAAAATAATTAGCAAAGCAACAACAGTCTCTGCCATAATCATTGTATTAGCAAAAGAAGGTCTCGGCACAATCAGGACACATATAAATAGGCTGTATATCATAAGCCTTTTATAGACTGCTTTTTTCATAGTTTGAAGTTCTTCGAAACTACAGTGAATTTCTGAGTTGTTGCAGGGTGCAAATGCAAGGATAATTACCGTTGACAAAACCCAAAGTATATACGAAACCACTGATACATTAGATAGCAATCGACAAATAATAAACAGCGAGAGATATTCAAAAAACAAGGAAAAAACAAAGCAGGATAACTTTGTTGGCATGTGCACACCATTCGTTTTTTCGCGCAAAAAAGCCAACCCCAAATTCAAGGTCAATACATGTAGAAAAGGTGCTACCATAGTACCCAAACTGATAAGTATAACAAAGCCACAAAGGTTCATAAACCTCCGTTGCAATGTATAAACCAGCCAATCCAGTTGATTTTCCTCCACAAGGTTGGCTTGCAGGCATTTTTGTGCGATTTTTTCTACAATCGTGTCCACTAGCCAGCCCCCTATTAAGCGCGTTCTATATCTATTAAAGCAAATTATAAGATTTATGCCAGTTTTTTGTAGTAAAACGGGAGTTTTTTGTCACGAAATAGAAGTATTCAAAAAGTCCGTTGAAAATTCAAACCATCCATTTTCATAATTTAATGCGTAGACCGAATTGTACTTTTTCAATGTGGATTGCACATTTTGCAAACCATAGCCGTGATAGGACGGATCTTCTTTGGTCGTAGCCGGAAGCCTGTCCGGCAAGAGATTCACCGGTAATGTTCGGTTGCGAACACCGTAGAACAGCTCACCATCCTCCAGCAAAAGTTGTACATAAATTTGTCTGTCTGCCGCCGGAAGTTTTTCGCAAGCCTCAATGGCGTTATCCAACGTATTGCTGATAATTACCGTTAAATCAACCAAATTGATGGTTATCGCTGACAAATCATTGACACGGAATTGGATATCAATTCCCCGATTTTTAGCCATAAGCGCCTTTTGGTTTAACAGTGCATCCAACGCTGTATGATGTGTGTTTACAAGCAAAAGACGCTTTGTTTGTTCTGTCTGCAAGCTATGCAGGTAGGTTTGTATCATACCTATGTCATAATTTTCCTGCGACATCATCGCAGCCAATGTATCCAGATGCGCCCTGAAATCATGCGATAGCTTTCTCTGCTGTGCGTAAGCTGCACTTAGCGCTTCTATGCTCTCTTGCTGTGCCTTGGATTTTGTTTGCAGCGTGATGGTTTCTTCACGAAAATGCGCATTTTGCTCCATCCAGCTGACCAAAAAAAGTGAAGCGATCTGCATACCGGTAATAAACGCCGCACAAACGCACAATGGTAAAACGGACATTTTCCCTTGCTGGTAGCTTGTTCCGAAGAAGAATATGAGAGCAACGCACAGAAACGAGAGTACTGCCGGAACACTGTACCATCTCCAGTTTGCTGTTTGCGCGTGTTTATGTTTTCGCAGCAGTTTTTGCAAATAGCAAACCGTACCCATTGCGCAATGTACAAGAAATGTCAATAAAAGTCCTGCATCCTGATTTGTATAAACGATTCCTTTTGAAAGCAAAAAGGAAAATGTAAGCAGTAAATTATCCACACAGCAGCTTATCGCATAAAAAATTGCGGCGATATATAAGCTAAATATTCTGTTTCCCTCATATAGAAGTCTGTGAAGAAAATAGAACATACTAATGACAAATAGTAATTTCCAAAAGCTTGCCATAGCAGGGTATGAAATGTTCAAAAACGTGGCTGTTAGGAAAACAAAAGTTGTCACTATACTCCAATGTACAGCATTTTTTCTTTTTCTTTCTGAAAATGCGTCAAACAAAAAAACTGCTGCTATGTAATCCATTCCTGTCCATAAGTAGGTACGCAAGAATTCAATCATTGGGTCTTCCCCCATTGTTTGTTTTTCCAACTCAAATATCGGATTTTAATCTGTGCGTAGTGCATTTGGCTGACAGGTAGTTTCTCTCCATTGCTTAGAACCACTTTATCATAATTCAGCTTTTTAATGTGTGCCATATTCACAAGATAGCTCTTTTGGATTCGCAAAAATCCGTCTGACGCCAATTCGTTCTCCATATCCTCAAGCTTTCCGTAAAAACGATCTCCTCCTTGCAGAGGATTTTCCGTATGCAAAACCACAATGCGCTGCCGGCTTTCCAGATAAAGGATGTCCTTATAGGCAACTCGATACGGTTCGGCGTTTACGGAAAATCGCAGTTCTTTTTTACCGTGGGGGATTTCAGCCAAAGCATCGCGGAAATACAGCGGCAGCTTCTGCTGCATTTCCTGTTTCAGAAGGTAGCGAAACGCCCGTACTTCGTACCCTTCTATGGAAAATTCAGGATAGTTCGTCACAAAAATGAGTATCGTGTCCAGATGCAGTTCCCGTACCCGCCGTGCCATATCCATACCACTTCGTTCATCCATATCAATATCCAGAAACAGAATCTGATACTGTGACAACTGTCGATCCGTTATCGCAGCAGGGTGCGCGCTTTTTGTTACGCAGACCGATATTCCTGGAGGCAGCGGTTAACTGGTAACAGCATCTGTTAGTCGCTGCAAAAAGTCTCTGTCATCATCACAGAGTAAAATATTTATTTCCATGGTAGTATCCTCTCTTTTAACTTGTCGAAGTAGACGACCTGCTTTGCAATCCAATATACGGTTAAATCTCCTAAAAGTCAAGTTTTTCAGCGAAAATATGCTCTCAGTGTAATTTTAACCTAAATATACACCGATTTGCAAGCAAAATCGTATAAAATTGTATTAACATAAAGAAATTGCGCTATTAGATATAAAAGCAAACAGGATATAAATATGAAAGATACAGAACGCCATCATTATATCGGAGAACACATTTGCGCATTGCGCGAAAGCAAAGGCTGGACACAACAAACATTAGGCAAAAAGTTGGGCAAGAAGACTTCCACTATCAGTTCCTATGAAACGAACGCCAAACTTCCGTCTGTCGACTGCCTTATTGAAATGGCAGAATTGTTCGATGTATCGCTTGACACACTGGTTTATGGGGATCGTTCAAATTTGATTTCTGTTCGTGCCTTGCGGCCAGAGCAAAAAGAACTGATTTCGGAGCTTACGCACGTTTTTTCGGCAAGGCACACAACCGCTAAACAAAGACTTGGCTTGCTCAGCAAGATTGTTAGCCACTTATCGCAATAATTTAGAATTCCCATTTTGTGGGCCTTTTGATTTTTCCTGCCCCGGCTTAGCAGCCGGGGCAGTTTGTTTTACTCGTGTTTTATGACAAGTAACTCGGATTTTGTGTCAATTTTGTGGAAATGAAGATTTTCTTGTGGTATCTTGAAGTCAAGATAAATAGGCGCTCCCGTTACCTAGATTGAAAAGTTCTATATGTATGTAAGCGTCGGTGCACAGGCGCTTGTAATTGTCCGAATATCAACCCTATTAAATCCATTAGATTGGAGGCTTATCAAATGTCAACGATGAAGA
>OHBM01001938.1_pt1 | contig 14362 bp, 12 predicted proteins | sample 1577251 | NCBI WGS metagenome assembly OHBM01 (sample SAMEA3541557, study PRJEB24748) | human gut metagenome | biome: human gut; feature: human-associated habitat; material: faeces | place: China | collected 2012 | reverse complement strand
ATAGTGAATCTTTTATAAAGGAATTGGAAGCAGATTATAGAGAAAAAATATATTTTAAAATCCAAGATTTAAAAGAGAGTGAACTTGATCAAATTAAAACAGGAGAAGTTTTGGAAAATATATTAAATGATACAAAAGAAATGGCAAGATTCTATAGTAATGGAGTAGTACGCTCTTACTGTGGTGGTATTGTAAGACTTTTAGGAACAATTTTTATATTAATGTATTTAAATGTTCCGATAATGATTGTAGCACTTTTTATTTATATTTTTGGTTTTATAATTACATATGTATTTAATAAAAAATCTATTGAATATACAAAATTGAAAAGAAAAATTAATGCTAAAATATTGAATTGGTCTAATGATCAAATATATGGATTTTCAACTATAAAGACTTTATTAATTGAAAGCCAAAGAATGAAAGAATTGTCTGAATTAATTAAAGAATATAATGATGTTACAAATAAATTAGAAAAAAATATTAGAACTTATACATATTTATATGAATTTATTATTTCATTTATTATTGTATTTAATGTATGCTATGGTAGTATTGGAGTAGTAAATGGTTTAATTTCTTATGGAGCACTTACAGTTTTAGTAAGATATATTTCAAGTCCAGAAACATATGCTAAATGGGTTATAGAAGGATTTCAGATTAAAAATTTGGGTAGAATATCCTATAATAAAATAATGGATTTATTAAACAGAGAAGAAGAAAATATTAAAATAGGAGAAGAAATAGATGCTATAAAAAAAATAAAGTTTAATAATGTTGACTTTAGTTATGACAATAAAAATAAGATTTTAACAAAAATTAATATTGAAGCTAATAAAGGAGACAAGATTGCATTAATAGGAAAAACTGGTTGTGGTAAAACAAGTCTAGTAAATTTAATATGTAGGTTTTATGATTTAAGTAGTGGAGAGATTCTAATTAATGAAAAGAATTATAAAAACTATAGTTTAGAAAGTTTAAGATCTAAAATAGGGTACATAATGCAAAATGTTGTTATTTTTGATGGAACAATATTAGATAACATAAATTATGTTAATAATGATGTAAGTAGAGAAGAAATAATTAATATTTGTAAGAAACTGAAAATACATGACAAAATAATAAATTTAGAAAATGGATATGATACATTTATTACTTCTGATACTGATTTGTTATCAACAGGAGAAAAGCAATTATTAAATTTTGCTAGAGTAATGGTAGAAGATCCTGAAATAATAATTTTGGATGAAGCAACAGCATCGTTAAGTTATAAATCTGAAATGTTAATTAGAAATGCTATAGATGAAATAACTAAAAATAAAATTTCATTTATAATTGCACATAGATTATCTACAATTAAAGAATGTTCTCAAATTTTATATCTTGATAAGGGTAAAATTATTGAACAAGGAACCCATAAAGAATTAATTGATAAGGAAGGTAGTTATTTCAAACTTTTAACAGAAGATAGTAAAGTTAAATAGATAATTAATGAGTTAGAAAACCGAAAAAATTCATTAAAATTAAAGACAATTAAATATGTTTTTAATATTATAGATTTTGGTATGAGTTATTATATATTATTGTAATAGTTTATCTATCTAAAAAATTTATATTTAAGTTAAAAACAATAACACATTTGGGTATTTATCATAAAATAATTTGAGGAGAGATTTTATGAATAATAATGTGAAGATTGTTGTAGATGCAGGACATGGAGGAATAGGATAAATCCAAAAATAAGAAGAATAGCTATAAAAATAGTAAATACAAGAAATTAAGGTACTTTGATAGGAAAGTATCTTTTTTAGTGGTATAATTTTATGTATTAGGTGGTTTGATATTATGGATTTGGATAATTTAAAATTATTTGCTATTACAGTAGAAGAATATAAACGTTTTGCATCACAATTAGATAATTATGATGCAAAAGATAATTATAATGAGTTTTCTTATATAAAAGTTAATACAAAATTAATGCTATTAAGAAAATATGGCAATAAAAATGAAAATATTTTTATAGAGAAAATTTTACAGCAAATGTTAAACAAATATTCAAGTAATAGAGAGCAATTAGAACAATTGTTAGATGATTACCATAAAATAGAAAGTCAGCAACTTACTTATATACTAGCGGATGGTACAAAATTAGATATATATCATACAATAGAAGATGTTATGTATGGAATGTATTTGCACGCAGATAAGAATAGAATTGAAAGACTGAAATCTACTGAAGAAAGTTTGAGATTTATATGTGTAAGAAAATATGTTGAAGATTTGGAAAATGTAGTTTTAAAAACATTTGATTTGTTGAAAACATTGGATGATAGTTTAAGTTTAAAGAATGATAATCATAGTAAAGCCACAACAATCTATTTAGGAGATACATCAAAAAATATGCAGAATATAAAAAAGTCTTTATATTGGGCTAATTTATACGGAAAAGATGGCACTGATTTGGATTTAGATAATATTGTACAAGACCTTACAAATGAAGATGTTGAAATATTATCAAAGTGTTTAGCTTTTTTAGATGAATTAGAAAAAGATGAAATTTCTACAAAAACAATGGATAGTTTAATATTTCCAACTACTAAAAAAGATTGGAAAGATTATTCGGAAGCAAAGAGTTTTTATAGTAAAATTGAAAAACCGGGTTTAAGTTCGAAGGTTCGTTATAATAAAGATAAGAATATGGCATATGTAAGAATTTTTCCACAAGTTGATGATTTCTTTATTATAGATACACCTCATATAATTACTAACATATGCGAAATATGTTTAGTAAAAGTAAATAATAAATTAGGATGGAAAATATTTTCTATGGGTTCTCATTTAGACTCATTTATAAAATAACATTTAAAATTAATTACAAAAGATATGAATAAAAAATATCTTTTTTATTTTAATAGAAGAAAGCGAGGATGATATATGAATTATGGAATATTTAGAAGTCAACCAATAATGACTATAAATGATTTGGCACAAATAGGATCACATAATAAAAGAGAAAAGAAAGCTTATCAATCAAATCCAGATATCAAATTAGAATTAACTAAAAATAATGTAGAACTAGTACCCTTAGCAGATAAATATGTTAAGGGTTTTAAATTGCTTGTAAAAGATTATGAAAAAGAACATAACGAGAGAATGAAAACTGAACGAGATGATAGAAAAAAGACTTTTACTGAAATGTTAAATAAATCAAGAAGTGTTGTAGCAGATGAATTAATGTTTACTGCAACACATAAATTTTTTGATAATATGAGTAAGGAAGAAATAATGAGATGGGCTAATACTTGTATGGATTTTGTTTACAATGATTTGGGTTATAGGAAAGAACAAATATTACATGCAACTTTGCATATGGATGAATTAACACCTCATATTCATTGTGTAGTTGTACCACTTGTTAAAAAAATAGATAAAAGAACAAATACAGAAAGATATACCATTTCTAAAAAACAATATATCAAAGATAATATTCATTTATCAGAATTACAAGATATTTATAATTTAAGATTAAGAGAAAATGGTTTTGAATTAGAACGAGGAATTAAAGGTAGTGATAGAAAACACATTAAAATTAAAGAATTTAAGAAAACTACTAGATATTATGAAGATAAGATAATCACTATTAATAAGAATCTTGATAATGTTATGAATGACTTTGAAGAAAAAATGAAAACCACTAAAAATACTTTAATAGATAAAGACTATGTAAAAGTTAGAAAAGATACTTTTGAAAGTATGCAATATGTAATAAAAGAAACTAAAAAGGTTATGGAATTTCAACCTAAAATAGAACAATTATTTAGTGAAGTAAATACTTTTAGTAAAAGTCATCAAACATTAGAAAAAGAAAATAATAATTTGAAGCGAGAAGTAAAAGCTCTTACAACAAGAAATCAAAATTTAACAAAAGAAAATAATCACCTAAAAGACTATCTAAAAACTATTTTAGAGGCAATAAAACACTTTTTTAGAAAATTACTACAAATTGATAATGAACCTACAAAAGAAGTCGCTACAAATGAAATTAAAGATTATTATGATAATCAAGATTTTGATATGAATGATGTTATTAAAATATCAAGAGGAACAACTAAACAAGATGAATTATTTGATTATGTAGGTGCACCTAGTTATTTAAAAACTAGTAAAAAGAATTACAACGACAAAGAAAAGGATGATTTTGAGATGAGTTTATAAACACTTGTAATATTATGTGGTTGTTAAAAATGTACAAAATTCAATTAATTGCGTAAAATAACTAGAAAAATAGCTAAAAAAATAAAAGTATGGTATAATTTAATTGAATAGATAATTTGATAATAATTAATTTGTTGATTAAATAATTCTATATGTTGAAAGAGAGGCATTTTATGAAAGTTTTAGTTGGTCTATCTAAAATTGGATTTGAAGATAATGAACCTTACAGAATGTGTATTATAGAAACAAATGAAATTACAGGAGAAATAAAATCTTCGGAGTGGGAAGGTTTAGATATTGTAAAATTAAGTCAATGTGTTAATATTCGAGTTGATGCTACTAAATTTCAGTCATCAACACAAATCCCTACAGAGTATATTTCTGCAGAATTTGATATTAAAAAATTAATTGGATGGGGAAGAAACCAAAATGATTTTCAAATAACAAACGTTTACTACGATGAAAAAGGAAAACCACAATTATATAGAACAATTAATTCTGATGGGTACATGAGTATGCACGATATTTCTGAGCTTCCTTATAAAAAAGGTAATAGTATATTAGGTAAAACAATAGAAGAATTACCTTCATTTGTAAAAAAAGAACCATTAAGTAGTGCTTATGAGTGGTGGAAGGCAAAAGATGAGGCTGGGGAAAAATCTGAAAGCAGATTTTTCTCAGGACAATTTGAAACTTCTGAAAGTATGCCTGTTAAACTTCTATATCATTATTTAACAGGAGTTAAAGGATTTAAAGTTGGTTATCATACACAAACGGAAATTACTGAAGATTATACATCAGAAACACAGCATGAATATTTATTATATAAAGATACTGCAAACATAAAATTAAGAGAAAGTGTACCAACAAAAGAAGTACAAGATTCATTATTTATTAGTGGTTATTCTGGATTTGGTATGTATGGTGAAGAAAGAGATCCATATCCTAGCAAACGAAAGTTAAGTTATTATGGTGCAACAATGTCAATGATTTGTACTAGAGAAAACTATCCAACATTTGATATTCATAATGGTCCTTCTTCTCAAGGTTCATACGATAAAGATGGAATAGCTATTGATATAGATTATAGAAATGGTTTAATGTATGTATATAACAAATTAGAAGCAAATGGATGTATTTCTAAAGATTGGAGATTAAGTGAATATAATAGTTTCTTTGGAATGACAGAGTACGCTTTGTTGCCAGAAGAATTGGCATTATTAAGTGCTAAATTGCAAAGTGAAAAAGAAGGAACAAGATATGGTCATGTAATGTCTGCAACACATGGACATTGGTCAACATTTAATACTGATCAGTGGATTAAAGCTTCTGCTTTAGCACTTGGAACACAATTTTATAGTCCTGAACTTAGAGAAAAATTAAATCCAATATTTCAAAATTACCAAACTTTATATACGAAAAAACTAAGAGAGTTAATAGAAGAAATGGGAGCAAAAGATGCACTTGAAACAATGAAATGGACAAAAGAAGCATCAAAAGAAGTTTTAAAAAATATTTCACTAGTTAGAGCTGATGGTTCTTTACAAAAAGCAAATGTTGATGTTGTCGATCAGATGAGTGGTTTATATACATATAAAAGAAATAATTATCCCTTACCAGATTGGTTACAAATTTATTCACCAGAAACTATTGAAGCTTTAGGTGGTGTTGAATTGCTTCAAGAATTAATTTCTAAGAGAGGAGAACAAGTTGCAAAAGAATCAGTTCCAATACTTGCAGAGGGAATAGAAAGTGAACGAAGATATGAACTTCGTAATCAAAGAAAACAATTTATACAACCAGATGAAATTATAACGGAGCAAAATACATCCATTGAGCCAGAGCAACAAATAGAAAATACATCAGGAATGAGAAGATAATGAAAAAAATAATATTTACGCATTCAATAAATAGTATTGTTAGTAAATTTACTTCACTATTTTTGGCAATATATTTTCTAAAAATAACAAATGGAAATGTTATAAGCGTTGTATCGTACTATTTATTTAAATATTCTCTTAATGGTTTATTTTCATTTTTATCGTTAAAGACTATTAATAAAAATAATGTTTTAAATGTATATAGACTAGGATTATTATCAAATGCAATTTGTCTATTTATATTGTTGATTTTGGGAAAAAATGTGGTGGATTATATTTATTTATATGCTGTTATAGATTGTTCCACAAGTGTATTATATTGGTCTGCTTATAAGATGATTTTATATTGTTTTAAAAGTGATGAACAATTTAAAAAAATATTTTCATATAATAGTGTTGTATCAAGTATAATATCAATTATTTCAACAATTGGTATGGGATATATTATAGTAAATGCTTCATATAGTATTGTTATATCAATTATAATAGCATTAGTGCTAATTGCTTTAATAATGACATTTAATTTTGATAAATATGAGTTTAATATAAATAAAATTAAACTTTCTAATATCAAGTACACTTTAAAAGATAAACAATCTCAGCAAATATATAAAATGGTTTTTTTTGAAGGCATGGGATTTAGAGGTGGACTTGATACAACAGTAACTTTAATTATATTTTTAACATTAGGTTCTGAATCATCTTTAGGAAATTTAAATGCTTTATTTGGTCTTTTAGGTCTCATAACATCATTATTAGTAAAAAAATATATTAAAGAAGAACATAATAAAAAATCTTTTATAATATCTGCGTTATCTATTTTGATTGTAACAATACCTATAATATTTACTAGTTCATTTACAATGTTTATTATATATAATGTAGTGTTTAATATAGCATATAAAATTACACAAATTTTAGTGGATACTGCTGTATTTAACATTCATTCCAATGAAACTATAAAAAAATATTATTTAGAGTATACATTTGTTGGAGAAACTATTCATGGATTTGGAAAAGCTTTAAGTGAATTAATCTTATTGATTGCAGTAATGTATTCATTTAATATTACAAGTTTGAGAATTGTAGCTGCAATATTATCATGTAGCATTATCTTGCAAACCTTTGTATATAATAATATTAATTGAAACAATAATCTAAATAATTAAACTAAAATGACATTTTAGTAACACACTACGATATTGGCAAAGCCAATAACGATGTGTGCAAAAGGAGTACCTTTTGAAACCCTATTTAAGCAATAACATTACAAACTAATGTAAGTAAAGTTATTGCCTTTTTATTTGTCTTACGACTTCATAAAAAGTAAAAAAGACCACCCCTTTCATCAGCATAGCTGACAAAACGTGATAGCTTTTTTTATGGATTATCCTTAGGCAATTTAGAATAATCATATTTTTCAGCACTTTTAATAAGTTCCTTATTTATTTCTTTTAATTCTTCAGTGATTTTTTCAATAGTCCACATATCTTTATACATATCATAGTTTTCTAATTTGATAATAAGACTATGTAATCTAGTACGACAATCTCTAACATTACTTCTTTTTTGATATGAATCATCCAATAGATCCATTTGTGATAATCTATATTCTTCTATTAAGTTTCTTAAATCTTTTGTAGATTTTCTATTTAATGAATTATCATTTTGTTTAAACATATAGGCAACTTGGTCGTAACCTGCTGCTTTCATAAGTAGTTCTAAACTTAAATCAAGTTCTTCGGCAATCTTTCTTAATACTTCAATATCTATTTTTTTAATTTTACCATTTTCTAAATCATTTAAAGAAGAGTGATGTATTCCAATTATTTTTGCTAGTTTTCTTTGTGAATATCCTTTCTTTTCACGACCAGCAAGTAAGATATGTTTTAAATCATATTCTTGTTCTTTGTTCATAAAAACACCTCTTTTATGTCCTTTGATATTCCTATTTTAACATATATAAAAATTTTTTTCAATAAAGTTGTCGGTTTTTCTTGACAATGTGATAATTACAATGTTAATATGTAGTTGTCGGTAAAACCAGACAAAAAAGAAAGGAGTGATTAAATGAATGAGGATTAAACATTTAGAAGTACCACAAAAAATTTGGAAAGATAAAAGAATTCCAAAAGAAACAAAATATATTTACTCATATATTTATACTAAAGGTTTTGATAGGATTATCACAGATATAAATATAGGGGAAATACAGCAAACCATAAAAATTAAAAATAAGGGTTTGAAAAAAAGTCTTGAGATATTAGAAGAATTAAAATACCTAGTATATCAAGAATATGACACAGGAATGTAAACAATAAATCTACTAGGTTGTTAAATAACTCCTAGTAGATATGGTACAGTAAGATATATAGACTTATGTTAGTACCTTTTCTATAAAAATAGATAATCCTAGGGACGGGATTTAAAATAAAGTTTCAGGGATAATTTTGCCTATTTTTAATAGGATCAGAAAAAGTCCAATATCATTTTAAATTTGAGGAGAAGAATTATTTTAAAGTTGACTAGTGAATTTATCATAACTCCACGAATATTATTTAGAGATAAGAACTTATCAAGAACTGATATTGATGTTTTAAGTCTTATCATATCACTTGCCTTAAATAAAGGGTATTGTTATGCTTCTAATGATTATCTAAAAGAGTATATAAATTCATCAGAAAGAACAATAAATTACTCATTGTCTAAATTAAAAAAACTTGGCTATATCATAGTTAAATATGAAAATAGTAAACGAAGAATATATCTAAATATAGAAAAGGTACCAACAAAAGTTGCAGAAGAAAGAGAAAATTGTAGTAAGAGGGGTGCAAGTAGTTGCACCCATAATATAAATAATAAATATAAAAAGAATAATAAAAGTAATGAAATAATTCCTTATTGGATGGAACATCCTGAAGTATGTGTTTCGATTCCATTAAATGAAGAAGAAAAAAAAGAAACGAATGAACTAATGAAAGATTATAAATGAAAGGAGAGATGTTTATGATTGGAGGATTTAGATTATAGAATATGAAAAAAGGGGGAAATAAGAAAATGGAGGTAGTATATAATGTAAAATATAAATTTAAGACAAATGAAAATAAAACTGATGAAGAAATAAAAAACATATTTAATAATAAATTGTTAAATGTTATTATGACTTTAGAAAATCGTGAGTTGGCATTTAAAGAATCCTAAATATGAGATATAATATACTTGTATTTACAAATATTTATAGTTGTTCTTATACATTGGAGGAATGGCTATGATAGAAAAGGTAGGTGTATATTGTAGATTATCTGATGAAGATAGAGATAAAATAAATAAAAATGATGATAGTAATAGTATAATAAATCAAAGAAGTATGTGTTTAAAATATGCGAATCAATGTGGATGGAATGTTGTAGATATTTATTCTGATGATGATTTTTCAGGAGCAGGAACTTATAGACCTGACTTTGAAAGACTTATCAAAGATTGTGAAAGTGGGAAAATTAATTTAGTTTTATGCAAAAGTCAATCAAGATTTTCAAGAGATATGGAAGTTATTGAAAGATATTTACACAATAAGTTCATAGAATGGGGAGTAAGATTTGTAAGTATTGTTGATAATGCTGATACAAGTATTGAGTCTAATAAGAAATCAAGACAAATAAATGGGCTTATAAATGAATGGTATTTAGATGATTTATCAACGAATATCAAAAAGTCTTTAAAGAATAAACGAGAAGATGGTTTATTTATGGGAAGTTTTGCTCCTTATGGTTATGAAAAACTTGCTGAAGATAAACACAAGTTAGTTATTGACCCAGTTGCAGCTGAAGTTGTTAAAAAAATATTTCAAATGTATGCAGATGGGAATGGCTACCATAAAATATGTGAGTATCTAAACAACAATAATATTCCACCGAGATCAGTATATAAAAAACAAAAAGGTAGCAAATTTGTATGTTCTAATTGTGATTATAAAAGTGTTCGATGGAATCCTGATACAATAGCACAAATGCTTAGAAATGAATTTTATATAGGTAATCTTGTACAAGGTAAAATTACTTCTATGGGTTATAAAGTTCATAAGTTTAAAAAAGTGGCTGAAAAGGATTGGTGTAGAATAGAAAATTCACACGAAGCTATAATTGACATGGAAACATGGAATAAAGTGCAGAAAATATTAGGAACACATAGTAAACCTATTAAAAGTGGTGAAGTACACTATTTAAGTAGAAAAGTGTATTGTAGTTGTTGTGATAAATCTTTTATGAGAAATGTATATAATGTAAGTGCTGGTAAAAGAGCATACTTACAGTGTAAGGGAGCAAAGAAATATCACATATGCGATAATAATAAAGCAATCAGAATAGATGAATTAGAAACTATTTTACTTAATGCTATTAATGATTTACTAAACAATTATTATGACCAAAACAACTTAAAAGAACTCTATCAACAAAAAGATAAAAATAATTTTGATAATGAATTAAAGATAAATTTATTAATTAAAGAAAAAGAAAATCTTAAAAAAGCAATAGAAAATAATAAAAATTATTATCGAAATCTTTTTGAAGAAAAAGTTAAGGGTGTTATAGAAGAAGATATGTTTCAGCTTATGTCAAAAGACTATTTTAGTGAAATTGAAAATATGATGAAAAGAATAGAGTTAATTGATACTGAAATAGAAAATCTAAAAATAATTAAAGATGACAAAAAAGAGGCAGATGAAATATTAAAAAAATACAAACACATTAAAGAACTTAATAAAGTAATAATTGATGAATTTATTGATAAGGTTTATGTTGGAAATTATGATAAAATTACAAAAACACGAGATATTGAAATAGAATGGAATTTTGAATTTTAATAAAGTAATGATTTGGACTTTTCTACAAAATGAGAAATACAGAAAAATAGGAGGTAATGGATGAACAAAATTAAAGAATATAATGAAACAATATTTGAAAATATTAAACATATAGATGAGTATGGTAATGAGTATTGGTCAGCTAGAGAACTTTCAAAAGTTTTAGAATATAGAGATTGGAGAAATTTTTTAAAAGTTTTAAACAAAGCAAAAGAGGCTTGTATAAATTCGGGATATAATGTAGAAGAACAACTTGTTGAGGTCAACAAGTTGTCAAAAAGAAATAATAATGCCACTGCTAATATACAAGATTATAAACTTTCAAGATATATATGTTATTTAATAGTACAAAATGCAGATCCAAACAAAGAAGTTGTGGCTTTAGGACAAACCTATTTTGCTATACAAACAAGAAAACAAGAAATAACAGAACAGGAATATGATTCATTATCCGATGACGAAAAAAGATTTTATCAAAGAAAGTTAACAAAGCAAGGTAATTATACTTTGCAAAGAGTTGCTTCTGCAGCAGGTGTTAAAAATATGGCTGAGTTTCATAATGCAGGGTATAAAGGTTTATATAATGGAGAAACAGCTAATGATATTTTTAAAAGAAAAAAATTACGATATAGAGAAGATATTTTAGATAATATGAATGAAGATGAATTAGTTGCTAATTTATTTAGAATAAATCAAACGAAGCAAAAAATTTTAAAAGATAATGTACAATGTGAGAAAGAAGCAAAAGATCTACATTATGAGGTGGGGAAAAAAGTTAGAAAAGCAATCGCAGATATTGGTGGAATGATGCCTGAAGAAATGACAATACCTAAAAAGAGCTTAAAAGAACTTGAAAGAGAAAAGAAGCAATTAGAAAATAAAGAACAAAAGAAATTTGAAGAAATGAAATGACTAATGGGGAAATTAGATATATGTGAAACTATTATTAAGGAGAGAAACATATGCAATTGTTAATTAAAGATGAACTATATGATGTTTTAAATAACCCAATTAGATGAATTTATAAAAAAGAATGGAAGTGATAATAATGGATATGTATCAAAAGAGAGAAATGAGAAAAAATAAAAAAATGAACGAGGACACAAAAAGTTTACCATCGACGAACATCAACTGGTAAAGAACGACTTATATAAACTCTCTTTAAAACTCTTATTTTATAAGGCTTTTAATTAAATTTCTTTTTACAATTTTTAATAAAAAATTAACAAAAATTATAAGAAAAATTGGGTAAGAACTACTTAAAGAAACTTTTTTATAAGAAGGTGAATATTTTGAAGATAGAAGATTTAAGAAAAGATTATGACGAATTACAAGTTAAATATGGTGCTAAGGAATTAGATTCTATATATAATGGTGGATGTGAAAAAAATCCTGATATATGCTTTGTTTTTATGAATCCTACTGGAAAAAATATTACCAGTGATAAATCTTGGAAAGGTAGAAAGTCTCCATGGTTAGGAACTAAAAACATATGGAAGTTGTTCTATAAAGTTGATTTATTAAGTGAAGAAACATTTAACAAAATTCAAGAAAAAAAACCAAAAGAATGGGATTATGAGTTTTGCAACTATGTTTACGAAGAAATTGAAAAAAATAAATTGTTCATTACTAATTTAGGTAAATGTACACAAATAGATGCAAGACCATTGCCTGATGAAGTGTTGAAAAAATATCTTGATTTATTATTCAAAGAAATAAACATAATTAAACCAAAAATAATTATTACTTTTGGGAACCAAGTTAGTTCTATTATTTTAAATAAAAAGATATCTGTATCTGAAAATAGAAAAAAATGTCACAAAATACAAATTAATAAAAACGAATATAAAGTTTATCCTGTTTATTATCCAGTAGGTAATGGCATATTTAATATTGATAAATCGATAGAAGATATAAAATGGATAATTGAAAATGAAATAAAAAAATGAGCGAAGATGCAAAAAAAGTTTACCATCAACGAGCATCAACTGGTTGATTATGATTTATCCAAAAATAGGAGAAAACTCTGATAAAACAAGGAATTGAGAGATCTAATATCTTGTACGTTCATGATAAAATATAGTAAAAAATCAATAAAAAGTAGTCAAAAATAGTTAAAATATGTTAAAATATGTTAAAAATATTATAAAAATTAAGGTATTGATTACGAGACAGTAACCAGGGGGGGAATAAAATATATGAAAGTAATTAAACATGAAAATGAATTTGGATTAATAATATCTTTTCAAGAATTAGATAAACAATTTGATGTATCATTTAGTGGTAATGGTGATTTATATTGGACAATTCGTTCCGAAAACGTAAATGATGATAATAATTTTATAATTACTAAAGAAAATTATGAAGTATATAGATTATTTGAAGAATTATTTGATGATATTGAAAATATTAAAATATCTGATGATGAAGAATATATTACTTTTTATTTAAAAACCGAAGAAGAAAAACAAGAGTATATTAAAAATCAAAAAGATGAAATAGAATATGAAAAAAATAAATATAGATTATTCAATCTTTCAAATTATAATGAATTATTTGATAAAGAAAATAATACTATTACATGGTATTCAGATGAAACTAATCATGAAGTTGCTAATATCTTGAAAATAAAAAAAGAAAACGAATCATTTGAACTAGAATTTTATATACAACCATATATCGAAGGATATGATAGAGATTTTAATTCTTTATATCATATACCAATTAGATTTAGAAATTCTGGTAGTTCTTATGATCCATTTAATATAGTATTTATGAGAATGTATGAGAAAATGAAACAAGTTGATAATGTTAATGATTATGGACACCAAATTCATATAGAAGAATACTTATATAATCAAAATAAAATAAAAAAACTAACTAAATAGTTTAAATTCCATATGTACTGGAAACTATATACAATATTTGATTACTATTTATAGTAACCACAAAAATGATTTAAAATAAGACGAAATAGCACTAAATTTCGTTTTATTTTATGCTATAATTGAATAGAAATGGAGTGATTCCTATGAATAATAAAACTACTATCAACTGGTATCCAGGCCATATGGCTAAAACAAGAAGGCTTATAAAAGAAAACATTAACATGGTGGACATTATCTATGAAGTAGTAGACGCAAGGATACCTTTTTCATCTAAGATAAAGGATGTAGATGACTTAATAAAAGATAAACCTAAGATTATGATTATGACTAAAACTGATTTATGTGACATAAATAAAACTAGTATGTGTGCTAAAATGTATGAAAAAGAAGGTTATAAAGTTGTAATGGTAGATTTAATTAATAACAAAGGATTATCTGATATATATAGTGCAACTAGTCTTTTACTAAAAAGTTTAGATGACAAAAGAGAAGCAAAAGGACTTAAAAAACGTGCCTAT
>OHBM01001905.1_pt1 | contig 14556 bp, 18 predicted proteins | sample 1577251 | NCBI WGS metagenome assembly OHBM01 (sample SAMEA3541557, study PRJEB24748) | human gut metagenome | biome: human gut; feature: human-associated habitat; material: faeces | place: China | collected 2012 | reverse complement strand
GGGGGTTAGAGATTTTGACAGAGCAAAATTACCTTACTATAAATAGTAGGACTCTTGTTTATAAAGGGGGTTATGAATTTATGGAAGAATTATCTTATTCATTACATTTAAGTAATGATAAAAATAAAACAAAAAGAGCAAGACAATTTGCTAGAAATAATGGAATTAATGCTACTGCTTTTAACAATAATGCAATACAAAATCATCAACAACTATCAACAGTTGATAAACATAATTTAAGAAAATATGATGATGATAAAGAATTAATTTGTATAATAAAAGGCACTTCTTCTATTGTAGAAGATACCAAAAATTTATATTTAGAATTATTTGAAGATGCAAGAATTAAATACAATGAAAAGCAAACGAGAAATGATAGAAAAATAGAAAATTATTTTAATCATATATCAAATGATAATAAAAGAGATCTTGCTTGTGAAATAATCATTGAACTTGGAGATATGGATTTTTGGGCTGAACAAGATGATAAATTAAAAAAAATGATTCAAGTTTATAAAGAACAAATATTAGATTTAGAAAATGTTGTTCCTAATTTTAAAATAGCGAATGCGACCATTCATTTTGACGAATCTTCTCCTCATCTACATATTGTTGGGGTACCTTTTAAAGATGGTTCTAAAAATGGTATGGAGCGTCAAGTTGGAAAAAGTGATGTCTTTACAACAAATAGTTTAAGAAATATTCAAGATAAAATGAGAGAGTATTGTATCAACTCATTCAATCGAATTTATCATTTAAACTATACTCTTAAAGCAAAAGAAGATGGTCGCAATCAAGATATAAATGTTAAAAATATGACTAATTATAGAGAATTAAAAAAGGAACAAGAAAAAAATAAAAAGCGACTTAATGAATTAAATGAGAAAGCAGATAACTTACAAAATAAATCTAATCAAATAACTGAAATTATCGATAATTTAAAACCTAGTAAATTAAATAAAAATAACTTCACTATTTCAAATAAAGAAGTTGATGAAATTAAAGATTATATTAAACAAACTACTGATGCAACCTCTAATTTAAAATCTACTAATGACTTAACTACTATACTTGAAAAATACGAAGAAGATTTAAAAAATCATTCCAATGAAGTTAAAAATTTACAAAAGAAAGTTAAAATTAGAGATGAGAAAATTGAAAATTTACAATATAATTTAGATAATGCAAACGATGAAATTGATGAATTGGAAGAAAAAGTAACTAAACTTGAAGAAGCATTAAATTATTTCAAAGAGTTATGGCAAAAGTTTATAGAGTTCTTACAAGATAAATTCTTCTCATCAAATAAATATGATGATTTCATAAATGATTTATATGATGAAGATATAATTGATGACAATGATATTAAGATTATTCAAAACAATTCTAAAGACAATGAAAAAGATGATTTTGAAAGATAATATTTAGCAAGCATCTATCTAAAATAAAGAAAATTTGCTATAATATTAATGAAATGGAGATGATTTTTTTGAATACTATTAAGACTATAGATTTATGGACTGAACAAAATGAAAACCATATTGAATGTTTTAGTGGAGCTTTTGTAGATGGATTTGAAAATGGTAATATTCCCTTTGATACTTATAAAGTAATAAGAAATGGAAATTGTATTATAACTAGTAATCTAAATGAATTAAATATTAGCAATAAACATAATGCTATAGTTTTTTATAAAAATAATATACCTGTAAGACTTATGGTAATTAATCAAAATACTGATATAGATAATTGTATTAATGTGGCATTAAGTCAACAATTTAATGACTTTGCATTAAATGAAATATATAAAAAACTCGCAATAAAAAGATATGATATTGATTTAAGACAGCAACCTATTCACAATAACTCAAACAAGGAAAATGAAATTGATGTTGGATCTTGTGATAGACCAAGTTTATTAAATTGTATGTTAGATGGATGCTACACTCAAAGTGATACAAATTATGGAAAAAGTAATAGTGATAGTAATTATAGTTTTATTCCTGATATTTTTATACAATATGATTTTACAACTGATGCCGAACAATTTCAGATTAAACATCGTTGTGCTTTCTTAAATGAAAATATGACAAGGATAATACCACTTCAAGAAAATTCATTATTAAACATTGAAGAAATAAAAAAACAATTTATACAAGATGATTGCAATAATCTATCAAAGAAGAGATAAGGAGAATACAAAAATGAATTTATTTGATTATAAAGGTTTAATTGATGGGAAACCTATCAATATTGCAACAGTAAATAATAGTAATAATCCTAATTTATCAGTTGCTTCAGATGTAAGAGTAATTGAAAAAAATAAAATAATAATATCAGTTAATGAAATGAATAACACTCAAAAAAATATTGAATATAATTCAAATGTAGTTTTAACTGCTTTTAACGAAGAATGGGTTGGATTAAGAATTTTTGGTACAGGTCAATTTTATACTAATGGAGAATATTACGAATTTTGTAATAACACATTTTTCTCAAATGGTGAAGTTACTCCATTTGGAGCTACACGACCTAAAGGAGCTATCGTTGTGAAGGTAGAAAAAATTGAAGAGTTTAAGTAGAGGAATTATATGAAAAGATTGACAAGAAGATTTATCATCAACTCTTTAGATGGTTTAAGCTTAAGTGAAGCAATTAGATACGAAAGATATTATATTAATGATAATTTAAGAATACAAAGGAAAAATGATGCGTATCAAAAAGAAGAATTAGATAATGACAATAATGTTATTGCAAAAATTGCTATATCAGAAGAAGAATTTTTTGATTTAAAAGAAAAATCTTATTCTGAAATAATTAGAGATAGTTACTTACTTTTAAATAATAATAATATTTCCATAAAAAAATATTTAGGAAAATATAGAGGTTTATTTAGAGTGGAAGTTAAATTTGATTCATTAGATAATATGAATAATTATATTAAGGAAATTTGGATGGGAGAAGAAATAACCAATTCCCCATTGGCTTTTGATAAATATTTAAGTAAATTATCTACTTGTGAGTTTCAAAATGAGTTAGGAAAGTATATAAAATAATATACAAATTTCAAAAAAGATATTGCCAATAAAATTATAAATTGTTAAAATATTATTAGAGGTTGGTACTTAAATAGTATTAAATCCTAATTAGTGAGAAAAAGTTTGAAATAACTTAACCACTCGCTCCAAAAAGAAATAACTCAAAGATATTTAATTCATCTTTGAGTTTTTATATATTTAAAATTTAACTGATTCTTTAGTATCGTATATTTTACCATTTATTTCAAGATAAATAGAGTAGGTACCTGATAGTCCTTCAGCATTAATGTATCTATTAATAACTATACCATTTTTATTTTCTTCTTCACTAAATATATCAACACATAATGCTGTATATGGTTTTTTACTAACTTTTATTTCATAATAATTAGAAATAGTATTTTTCTTTAAGATAATATTAACTTTATCTTCTCTTTTAAATTGACCGGTAAATACTAATCTATCTATTTCCTTAGTAAACTTAATATTATGTTTAGTATAATCTTTATCTATCTTATTACTATTACTAGCTAAACTAATTTTTTTCTTAGTAATATTTGTCTTACCAAGACTACCAACTCTTGTAGCACTACCTAGTTTTAATTCTGTATCATTATAAATGTTCATCTTTTCTACTCGGTAGAAATTACTAGGCAGTACTAATTCAAAGACAACATCATTATCAAGTAGTTCAACTGTATCAGATTTTAAGGAAACATTTCCTTCTGTTAGACCTGCTGGTTTGTTAGAAGCTTTTCCATCAACTGATACAATACCACCAGAATGAATAATATAGTGATTATCATTTAAATAATCTACATCAGAAATGTATGGCGAATAAAAGTCACTTCCTCTTTCTTTACCATATTCAAATACTTGCTTAATAGTCATTTTTTTAGTATCTATCTTATAAATAACTCCTCGTGAATAAGAATTACTAGCATCTACATAATTATCTTTCTTTTTTGATTTATTATTACCATTATCAAAGATAAATACTTCACCTTTAGGGGTAATCATAGCAGCATGTTGACTCCATTGCCATTCAAAGTCTTTACCAATAGGTTTAAAGAAATATTTTTGATACTCTTTACTCCAGTTAGTAGAATCTCCAATTATCCAGTTAAGTTTACCACTTTTGTAATCAATATTAATAACAGCATCTTGATGTCTTCCAGATAACGTAATAGAATTAGTCTTCTTATCATACCAAACAGAGTTATTATGGAACCAGTCATAACTAGTCCAGTTTTCACTTTTTCCATCAGTCATCTTTAATATTTTTCTTAAATCAAATTGTCTAATTTCTTTTCCAGTTTCTCTATCAAGCTCTACAATATAATCTTCAACGGTACCATCATTATTTAAAAAGTTATCAGAAGCTACTAATAAATTACCATTAGGCATCTCATAATAATCATGATGGTATCCTCCTTTTAGACTATATTCTTTATAAATTTTTCCAAACATATCAATCTCATAAAGCCCAGTAACATAATAAGGAGAGTTGATAAGTCTTTCTGTTCCAACAAGTAAATGTCCATTCTTTAATCTTTCAATATCCCAAATAGCCTTATAAGATAAATACCATCTAACATCACCATTAACATCATAAGCAGCTGTATATCCAGTAGATGATGGAGAATAAAAATAAAAATCATTAGCAAGTTTTTCTTTATCAGCTTTTACACTAGTAGGAATTATAAAATTATCAGGTAACTTATCAGTTTTAATTTTAAAAACCTTTCTAATATTTTTATATTCTACAATAATTTCATTTTCACTATCAGGATATAATCCATAGATTGATAAGTAATGCTTTTTACTCTTATTAAACTTATGAGTAAGAGTAGTATTTTCATCTTTACCAACTACTGTTACTTTAGGACTAACACTTTCTTTTGTTTCAAAAAGAATAAGAGCGGTTAGGGGAGAAGACTTATAAGGATCTACTATAATATTAGGGTTATCAATACTATATCCTTCTATTTTAAATTTAGCTTCTTCTTTACTTTGCATTGTAATAATACTTTCTTTAGTTTTAAGAAGTTTCCTTCCTTTCTGATTATTAGTAGAGATATTTATACTTACTACTAATAAAATACTAATTAATAAACATAATAAAACTTTTTTCATAAATAACATCTCCTTTATAAATTAATCATAAATAATAATTTATAAAAGATAAATAAAATAGTAGTTGAAAAAACTAAACTCGTAGTTGAGTTTAGTTCATAAAGCAATCATCATTTATAGATAGAGGTATTTCATAAGTTGTAATTTTATTATCATCAGTAGTAGCTTTAACTGTTAGATAAAGACTATTTTTAGTAAAATTTTTGCATAGTCTATTATAATTATTTACTTTAAACGTAATATCTTTTAAATAATCTTCAATAGTAGAATTATTACTTTTTTTCTTATTTATTTCTTTTGAAATGTTATTTTTATCTTTTTCATATAGAATACATTCTATTTCTTTATAGATAGTATTATCATCTCCACCACAATAATCTATATTTGATATATAAATAGATGATTGATTATTATTATAAGCGACTGTTCCTTTAATCGTAAAAGCACTACAACTAGAGGATAAAGTTTTAAAGTGAAAGTATTCTTTTTTTGTATTATAGAAAGTTATAACAGATATGGTAATTAAGATGATAATAACAGTAGTAATTAATATATACTTTTTATTAATACTTTTCTTTTTATAATTCCCATCTAATAAGTCATTTATATCTAGATTAAAATCATGACATATTTCTTTTAATAGGGCTATATCAGGGATAGCTTTACCATTTTCCCATTTACTAACTGCTTGATAGGTAATACCATACTTCTTTGCTAGTTCTTGTTGAGTAAGATTATTATCTTGTCTAATCTTTTTAATAAGTTTTCCAATTTTTTCTTGATTCATATTACCACCTATAATTCTTTTTAAAGATAGTAGACTCTCTAATTACAAACCCATTTTTTAAGTATAAATGATGAGCTGCTCTTCTTTCTAATCTAGATGTTAATTCATAATAAGATAGATTATTATCCTTTGCAAGAGTATCAGCTTTTTCTAAAAGATAAGTACCAATTCTTCTATTTTGATATTCTTTTTTGACACAGACATAAGTTATATAACCAAACTTAATATTTCTAAAGTAATCATTAATTATATCTATATGCAAATGACCTACTACTTCTTTATCATTAACTGCTACAATACTAAACGAATTATCACTATTTTCTAACTTACCAATATTAACATTTTTATAATGTTCATTAAGTAACTGTTCTAAACTTTCTTTATCTTCTATTTTATAATCTTTAATTAATATTTCCATTTTTATCTTCACCATTTATATGATAACATATGATAAATTACTTAGTAAATACTATGTAAAAATTAAATATATTTTGCTATAATTACAATGAGGAGGATGAGTTAATGAATAGAACAAAAAATAAGTATTTACAATTTATTATTTCTTTTATTATGTTGACAGTAGGTACAATAATAGCAGCATATGCCCTAGAGTCATTCTTAATACCAAATACTATCTTAGATGGAGGAGTTACTGGTATATCAATAATTGTATCAAAATTAACTAATATACCACTAAGTATTCTAGTCTTATTAATTAATATACCATTTGTTTATGTAGGGTTTAGAAACTTAGGTAAAGGATTCTTAGTAAGAACAATTTATACGATGGGGCTATTCTCTTTATGTTTAAATCTATTTCATAATGTAGAACCATTAACAGAACAAATATTACTAGCCACTGTCTTCGGTGGAGTTTTACTAGGAGTAGGAGTTGGTCTAATTATTCACTTTGGTGGATGTGTTGATGGAACAGAATCAGTAGCTATCGTAATTAGTAAGAAAACATCTTTATCAGTAGGACAAGTAGTACTATGTTTTAACCTTATTATTTATACAGTAGCAGGATTTATCTTTGGCCTTGATAGAGCCTTATACTCACTACTTACTTACTTTATAACTTTTAAAGTAATAGACTTTGTATCAGAAGGATTAGAACAAGCGAAAGCTGCTTTAATTGTTACTAGTAATGGAACTGCTCTTGCCGAAGAAATATATAAAAGACTAGGTAGAACAGTAACATTTATTAAAGGACAAGGTTTAATTAGTGGTGATAAAGAAGTACTATACTGTGTCTTAACTAGAATTGAAATATTTGAACTTAAGAAAATAGTAGAAGAGATGGATGATAGAGCTTTTATTACTATCTTAGAAGTATCAGAAGTAATTGGGGAGCATATTAAGTCTACTAAGAAAATTAAAAAAGTTCATCAAAATATAAAAAACCTTAATTAGTTTTAGTTAAGGTTTTCTTTTGTAGTTCATAATTAATTATATCAGGATAATCAGTAATATATGTTATATCTTTATAATAATCATCTACTTTATTTAAAACACTATTAAGTTCTTTAACGGAATTAATAGTCCAAATAGATACATTTTTATTATCTTTTTCTAATTCATCAATTACTTTATAGGTTACTAATTGTTCTTTTAAAGCGATATTATCAAATAGACTAATATAGTTAAGCTTATCTTTAGAATTAATAATAGCTTGATAATTATAATCTTTCTTTTCTTTTTCTAGACAAAGTAGGGCAAGTAAATTAGAACTTTGAAAAGTCATATTATCAGTATCTTTATCTTTAAGTTCTTCATCTAAAGCAGTTATAAACTTTCTTGTATCATTATTAAATTTTAAATCAAGTAATATTTTCTTATTTTCACACATGTCGATAGCATCACTAAGAGTGATTAACTTATAAGTTTTATTATTTAGATTTTCAAATCTTTTCCTAATAACTAATCCATCTATTTCACTAAGAGTATTAATATGTGATTTAGTCCAAGGTTTCTTATAAATTAATTCTTCTCTTAATAATTTACTACTTAGACTATCTGATATTTTAATAGTCTTTCCTTTTAAAGTATTAATAGTATTATTATGTGATAAGACTAGTTTATCATCATTAGTTAATCTAATATCAAATTCAATCATATCAATATAAGAAGTGTTATTAGCAAGTTCTAAAGCATCTTTAGTATTTTCAATAGCAATAGAAGAAAAACCTCTATGAGCCACAATAGAAAAGTCATCATTATCACTAAAGAAATCAGTAAGATCTTTTATAAAACCAGTTTGCGTATCGTGTGATAATTTATATGCAATAGATGATGTAGCAATAGTTGCAGCACTAGTGAATAATAGTAATCTTTTAATAATTTTTTTCATATACTGCCTCCAAATTTAATTATTATTCTATACTAATAACTAAAATGCGTCAATTAACTGTAAATATAAAAATAATTATTCACAAAGTGTTTTTTTTAAGTTATACTTTATATGGAAGGAGTAAATTATGGATAAACAAAAAATTGATTTATATTTAACTACTAATGCTAAATACTTTGAGCCATCTGCAATTCCAATTATTAGGCAGAAATTAGAAACAGCAGATGATAGTACTTTTTTAAGTGTTCAAGCTTGTGAGTTAAAGGATCCTACAACATTATTGTTAGTTTCCATATTCTTAGGATCACTTGGAATAGATAGATTCATGTTAGGTGATACTGGAATGGGTGTCTTAAAGCTATTAACAGGTGGTTGTTGTGGAGTATTAACAATTATTGATTGGTTTACAATTACTAAGAAAGCAAAACAAAAAAATTTAGCAACATTATCAATGATTATTTAGTATAAAAATCGGTGTAAACTAAAAATGACACATATCCCATTACTTAAATGGGCTTGTACTTCTATCAGATGAGAGGATATGTTTATGAAGTCTAAATGTAAATGGTTGTTCCTAGATTTTTTGATGCTTGGGGTATTATCTTTAATATTAAATATGCTTAATATTAGAATATGCCCTTTTTATAGGCTTTTTAAGATTCCATGTCCCGGTTGTGGACTGACAAGAGGCTTCCTTGCACTATTAAAATTAGATATTTTAAAAAGCCTATCATATAATGTTTTATGTATACCAATCTTAGTGATTTTTGGTATATATCTGTTATTTATAATCTTTAATAAAGAAAAAATACTAATGAATTGGTTAAATAAATACAAAGTATTACTAATAGTTGTTTGTTTATTGGTATTAATTATTGTATTTATTATAAATTATAATAATCCATTACTTTATTGAGTTACTAGCTCAATTTTTTTGTTTCACTTAAAAATAAATAATGACTTATCTCTTCTTGCATGATAAAATTAATGTAACTGGAGGGATGAGAAGTGAAAGATAATAAATTATTTATGATAATAGTAACTGTACTAGCAGCTATAGTATTAGTTCTTAATATACAAAAAGTAATTAGTAATAATAGTCAAACTGATGGTATAAAATTTAAAGAAGAATATGAAAAACTAAATGGTAAGAAGAATGACCAAGGTAAGAAATACCGTGAGATAACCATTGATAGTAAAAATAAAATGGTTTATAAAACTACTGAAGAAGTATTAAATTTAATTGATAAAAAGAAATCTTTTGTTTTGTACTTTGGCTTTGATACATGTCCGTGGTGTCGTAGTGTAGTACCAACTCTTGCCTCTATTTCTAAAGAGTTAAATCAAGAAGTATATTATATAGATGTAAAAGATATTAGAGATACTTTTGAACTAGATGATGATAATAAGCCGAAACTAGTTAAGAAAGGTAGTAAAGACTATAGTAAGTTACTTGAAAAATTAGAACCAGTTTTAGAAGACTATACGCTAACAGATAGTGATAATAATGAGATAAAAGTAGGAGAGAAAAGAATCTATGCTCCAAGTATTGTTAGTGTTATAGATGGTAAAGCTAAAGAATTAACAACAGGTATTAGTGATAAACAAACTGATGGTTATATGAAACTTACTAAAGAAATGGAAAAAGATACTTATAATAAAATTAAAAAAGTATTAAAACAAGTAAGTGATAAAAATAATACTTGTTATTTAGATAAAGGATGTTAATAAGTGATTAAGATAAGTGATAATAAAATAGATTATTTTATAGATGAAAGAGTAGTTGGTAATGTATTCTTTACTAAAGATAATAATCTAATTAGATTAACTAGTACTATAGTAAAGCCAGAAGAAAGAGGTAAAGGTATAGCTAGTAAGATGTTAGAAGAAGTATTTAACTACTTTAAAGATAATAATTATAAAGTAATAATTGAATGCTCTTACGTTAATAAGTGGATATTAGACAAAAAAGACTATCAAGATTTAATTGTGAAATAAGTTTTCACTTTTATCCCATAATTTATACATAATTATCTAGTATAGTGTAGTTATGGAAAGGAAGTGAGGCCTATCGTTGATATAAAAGTAGTTGGAACAGATTGTAGTAATGGAATGAAATTACTAAAGAATTTATCTAAAGTCGAAAGAGAGATGAATTTGAAACTAAATATAGAAAAGATAGAAAAGAATCTTAAAGATAGATATAAAATAGATGTTATACCAGCACTTATTATTGATGGAAATATAGTTTCTAAAGGTGCTGTCTTAACAGATAGAGAAATTAAAAGATATATCAAAGAACTTTGTATGGAGTAGTAAATTACTACTCTTTCTTTTTGTCTAAAAGTGTCATCTTGCTTGTAATTTATTTTTATTCATATTATTATAATACTAAGGAGTGTGATACTATATGATTTATCCTTCTATTGATAAGCTTTTAAATATTGTAAGTTCTAAGTATGAACTTGTTCATATCGCAGCAAGACGTAGTAAAGAAATGACAAGAAATGAACATTATCAACTACGCGAAAATGAATATAAATGCAGTAAAAATATCGGTAGAGCTTTAGAGGAAGTTCTTGAGGGAAAATTAACAGTAGTGGAAAGCAATTAAAAAAGCTTTCCTTTTAAGTATAATAATATTGAGGTGTTAAAATGACGATAAAGATGTTTAAGATGAAACAAAAAGGTTTATATGAATTAGTGATGGATAATGGAAAAGTTTATTCCTTTTATGAAGAAATTATTTTAAAGTATGAATTATTGTTATCTAAGAAGATAGAAGATAAACTACTACCTAGTTTATTAGAAGAAAATAAAAAGTATGAATGTTATTATAAAGGATTAGAAAGATTAAATAAAAAAGCTGAATCGAAGAGTAGTCTAGCAAGATATTTATTAAGTAAGGGATATACTGATAATGAAATAGAATTTGTTACGAAAAAGTTAGAAAGTCAAGGCTACTTAAATGATAGTAATTATGCTTCTAGTTATGTAAATAATAAAGTATTAACAACCTCTTGGGGAAAAGGTAAGATTAAGAGGCAGTTATTACAAAAAGGTGTTGATGAACAAGATTGTGATAAGGCTTTAGAGTCTTATTCTAAAGATATAGAATTAGAAAAGTTAGTTAAGAGAATAAATAAAAAGATAAGGTCTAATCATGATAAGAGTAATAAGGTATTAAAGATGAGGCTTGAAAGTGATTTAGTTAGTGAAGGATTCTCTAAAGAATTGATTAATAAGGCTCTAAACGAGGCTGACTTTAGTGATGATAGTGAGATAGCAAAGAGAACTTATGAAAAGTTATTAATCAAATTTGGAAGAAAGTATGAAGGTAGAGAATTAGAATATAAGGTGAAACAAAAAATGACTTCTCTTGGCTTTTATGATATAAATTATTAAAGTTTTAATAGTGCTTATTATTAGAGTTTATTATCATAATTATAATTGATAAATATGGTGGATAATATAGTTCTAGGAACTCCTGTGATGGGACCTACCTACAATCTATTTCTTTAATCAAAGAATTTTTTGCTATTAGTAAAAGTTCTAGCGAAAGCTTAAATATTAAATCGGTAAATTTACCAGCTGTATTAGAAAAAAATAAATCGAAAGCATTTCGTAGCTATACCATATACAGTTCAAGAAATAAGAGATAATATTTCTGAAAATGATACAATCTAAAGTTTGTAGTTTTCCACAAGGAATTAAAAGAAATAAGGTGTAGAACATTTAAATATAATACAAGTTTAACATAGACTAAGTGTTAGTATAGATATATATAGGTACAAAAATTCGAACACTGGGATTTACAAGTGCTCTTTTGTAAATTAACTTATTATCCATGACTAAAAACACCAAAAGGTCTAAAAACTTAACATAGATTCAAAATGATAGATAAACTTTTAATAGTTTCTTCTGTATTAAATTTATTGTTAATACCTGTCATAGTTGTTATTCCTCAAATTAAAGCAATTAATTTTGTAAGAATAATTATTTTCATATTATAAGTGATATAGCGATATAGCTTTTGTACCTTTAATCTGTTAACTCAGAAAGCACTCTTTCTAGTTAAGGAAAATATTTCCTAATTATTTTTATAATTTCATTCAAAAAGTTTTTGTCGCTAGTATTCTTTTTTTTGCTGATGGAATTTGTAATTTCAACTAATTTATGCTATTATATATAGCAATCTAGGGGGATTTTAATGGAACCAATAATTATTAGTAAAACATTAAATTTTGCAAAAGGTAGTATAGAAGTAAGATACAAAGGTATACCAAGTGTTAACGCTGACTTAGATAAGATTGATGCTTTATTAGAAGATTTTATAAGTAATCATAGACATAATTATATGATAGAAAATGTTAGTATTGTTAGAACAATATTAACAGATTGTGAGGAAAAATTATTAGTTATTTTTTATCAAGATGAAAAAGGTTCAGAACTTGTTAAATATGATAATTCTAATTTATTCTTATATGAAAAAAGCCAAAGAGAAGAAAATAGTGAATATTATGATAGATATAAAATTAAATATGAACCAACTAATGGTATAAAATTACATTATAACAATCATGAGACTGATGTAGCAGATTATTTAGGTATTGAATTGGTTTCAAAAGAAATTACTGAGATTATGAAACAAATTTATTATTTAAAAAATGCTAAGCCTATTGTTTTAGATACAGATGATAAAGCCTTAATAGAAATATATAAATTATTTTATAATGAAAACCCTGATTTTAGTAGTAAAGGCATTAATATAAAAGTTCAAACAATGATGTCTATTTTAGCAGAGTTTGGTATTTCTCTAGAAGATGATTATGGATTTAGTCTATGTGGAAAAGTAAAAATGCCAGTATCGTTAAATTTAGAACAAAGAGTTAACAAGTTATATCCTTTAGGCAAAGTAAGTAGCTTTGAAGATGGCGTAAAATTAGCTGAAGAGCCTAAAAAGATAATTAAAATTGTTGGAGAAACTATAAAAGAAACAATTACAAATGAACAAAATCAAAATGAAGTATTGATAACAATTAGTAAGGTTATTCACGCAGGAAGATATTGTATTTCATCTAATAGTGATGTTGAAAAATTATCTGAGTTTATTGAAAGTTCAACTGACAAAGTCGAATCAAGTATAAAATTAGTAAAGCGTATTGAAACCAGAATTGATAAACAAGTAAAATAAACTTAAAAGATGATTAAAAGCATTGGTTTAGATAAATCATTGTCTTTTTTGTTTTGTTTGAAGAAAATTAATAATTAAAAATACGAATTATAAGATTATAAAAAATTAATTATATAACATTGAAATTATAGATGGGTATTGTAAGTAATTAGAATTTTATATGGTCTTTTCAGGAAAAAATTTAATTTACTGTTTATCATAATTATGGGAGGAATGTAATTATGAATTATGAAATTGATGGATATCAAAATGAAAACGAATTTGTTAGGAGTTTAAATAGAAAGAAATTTTCTTCTTTATTACCTAATTTTCAGGATTTACTTTTTAATCTTTATGGAAATCTTGATTATGACAGTGTGGTTTACTGTAGAAAGGATTATGAAAAGAAAAAGTTTGATATTGAGATAATTGTAAATGGTATTATTAAGAGAATTAGTATTAAAAAAGGTATTAATAATTCAGTTCATGCCGAAGGAATCTCTAGCTTTATTCATTTTCTAATTGATTCAAATGTATCTAGAGAAGCTGTTATAGAATATTTACGTTATCATTATGCCGATGGAACGCAAAACGGTAGAGGAATCAACAGAATAAGTGGACATGAGTATAAAGAACAAAATCAAGATAAAATAGATTATATTAATGATCAAATTAATAATCCATATGTTTTAAGAAGAGCTATCAATAGATTTGTTTTACAAGGTAAAAATTCAGCTATTAAAGTACATGGTATTATTTATGGTACAGTTAATGATTTTCTATTTATTTCTAGTGATGATGTTATGAATATCTTGATGTCAAAACAAAATATTTACTCAACTGGGGTACATTTTGGAAATTTATTTTGTCAACCGATGACTAGAAATCTAAATTATAATCCGAAATATGAGAAAAAAAGATTCTGTGTACAAATTAAATGGTACAGTATATTTGATGATATTATGGAAATAAAAAATAAAAACATATTAGATAATATAGAAAATACTTCTAGATAAATTTATAATGTTTCAGCCAGAAAACCCATGGTCTTTAGACCGTGTGATGAATGGCA
>OHBM01001902.1_pt1 | contig 14577 bp, 13 predicted proteins | sample 1577251 | NCBI WGS metagenome assembly OHBM01 (sample SAMEA3541557, study PRJEB24748) | human gut metagenome | biome: human gut; feature: human-associated habitat; material: faeces | place: China | collected 2012 | reverse complement strand
GGCGGTGTCCTTAAGGACATTCATTAACCTAAACTCGGAGCATCCACCTTTGGAGAGGGTCTCTTTCATATTTTGAAAACTACTTGATACTCCATTTTCTACACTCTTACTCATTGTGTAAGTAATTGTTGTTGTAGAGAAATCTTTGCTATAAGAAACTTTAATTTTTAAAATTCCAATCCATTCTTGCATATTTATCTGGAACAGGGATATTGTGTGCCTTGCAATCATCTTTCATCTTTTGAAAGAAGCGGTAGAAAGCACAAGCAAAGGCATCTGCCATGTGGTTGTTGTAGAGGAGCTTTTCATCCTTAGGCAAGAAAAAGATAATCCAATGTGGGATGACCGCAGCTAGAGAGTTCCTTAAGAAAATAAATCATGAGGGACTGCCATTGTTTAATCCTTTGCATGGAGGGGGAGGAACAGGGAAGAAAGGCAGTAAGACCTCTGGAGGTAATGAATCCAAAGAAGTGAAGTGGAATCCAATTGCAAAACAGCTATATAATGCAATCATGTGGGTGATTGTAATTATAGATGCTAAGCCAAACACAGCAATATATGAGGTCAGGGAAAAGGTGTGGAAATTTAAAAGCTATGAGCCATTTCCAAGTCAGGTGAAAGCTGTAAATACTATAATAAGTAAGAATATAGTTGGAAAACGTTGACCGAAGCAATTGATGAGCTTAGACATGATAATGACATTAGAGATGGAATGTGTGATTTTGATAAGCTGGTAGACATTATCGGTAACTATAAAGATAAAGAAGGAAACCCTGTTGTAATAGAAGCCAAGTTTTAAAGCAGGCAAGCAGACTTTAGATATGCAATATCCTTGATGCATATTCTTGTCGATTTAGAGTGATATTACATTGAAAATGCCAAGGGGCTATGATAAAATTTCATTGGGTGCCACCATAACGGTAGGCGGTTGGCCTTCTACGGAGGGACTGTGACCCTCCGATTACATAGAAACCCGCAAGGGAATCGAAAGAAGTCATTGATTTCTTGGAAAGGAGGGCTAAGCCATATGAGTATTGTTGATTTTATCGCAGTGGTAAGCTTCGGCTTAACCTGCTTTGGATTAGGGTATTCCTTTGGTAAGGATAATAATAAGACACAAAAATAGCCGCCCCGACCTAGCAAGTTGAGCGGCTATTTTTAGTTAATTGATTTAATGGGTCAGCCGTCTATCGGTGGCACCCTTTTTGTATTATTAATATATCACGTATTGGTTTAAAATTCAACTCAAAAATCACTTTTGGGAATATGTGAGTCAATCTGATTTTTCCTTTAGAAGCTTTGGTGTTGGAATTGTGGTATAGACAAAAGAATACGATATGACATCTATGCAGTAAAAACATGTTTCGATAAAATCTAAATTTCGAGCGTGAACGTCATTAAGAAAGTTTCTATGATATAATAAACTTATACTATGAGAGACTCTTGTTGTTGACAAATAAGAACGGTAGAGATGGTGCCAGTTTATTTATATCACTATTATTAAAGGATGGGGATTGTGTGAAACAGTTTAATTCAGATAACGAGATTAAGGATTATATTGAAAAAAGTATTGATTCCATTAAAGTTTTAGATGAGTGTCGATTATATAGAGAAGAACAACTACAGATTACAGAAGAAGTAATGAGAGCAAGAAATTCAATAGAATGGCTTATCAGAATTAACAAGGTCATTAATAATTTTATCTATGCAATATCCAGGTCTTATGCATATGCAGTTAAAATGAATTGGCCATTGGAAGAAACGGAAAATTCTCAGATGTATGCGTATTATTTGGAGGATGCTGTGTATAGAGATATTGTATTATGGGACTTACTTCGGCAGTTTATAAACGAGTTTTTTAAGTGTGGATATGATAAGGATAGGGAAATAAGTATATTTTCTTTTTTGAATGATGCTACTGTTAGAAGAAAACTTGGTAATTCTGAAGTGAAAAAAATAAGAAAGTATTTAAACAGCGCAGACCATCAAGAAGTTAGGACAAAGTTAAGGAATCAATTTACGCATTCATTGGATGGAACATCTTCATATCTTTTTCATAGAAATAATAATGGAAAAATACAAGCGGATATGGGAAATGTATTTCCAAAACATCCATATGAAAATATTGTATATGTATTGGATGACATAAAGAAATATTTAAGGTTTGCGGAGCTGTATGTAAGTAAATTAGAAAATTTTTTGATTGAAAATATTATGATGGTTACAGTTGAGTGTAATATGAAGTGTGGTAAGGTGGCAGAAGATACAGAACCATGGAGCATAAATATTTTAAAAGATAAGGCGGAGCAGATTTTAGTTCCATGTGAAAATTCATGTGAATATGCAATAGATTATAAGGCGTGTAAAGTATGTAAGCCTATGTTTGTTGAATATTGTAGGATAAATGAAGAAGATAAAAAGTATAAAGGTAAGATTGAATTACATATGAGCTATGAAGAGATGAAAGAAAAGTTTTTTTGATTTAGAAGGTATGATTATGGACAATTTCCCCAAAAGTAAAAATGCATAAAAGGAGAAAGTAATTTACTAATGATAATGTTATTATTAAATATTGGTATTCTGGAAACTATAACAATAATGCTAAGTTTGTTTATATTATCAATTATCATAAGAAGACCTATAGAAAAAAAGAAAAGTAGACAATGGATTGTACGAGTATTTATGTTTTTTTATAAACTAACTCTTATTATAATGATTGGTGGTATATTATTAATTCAATTAATGATTTTGAATATGTTATATAAAGGGAATTATTGTCTCATAAGAATAATTAGTGAAAACGAAAATTTAGCATTATATTTAGCACTCACAATATCATTAATATCAAGTGCGCCAATAACATTGTGCTTTTTTAAGTATTTAATAAGAAAACAGTATATGAACAGTAAAATTGGCAAGGGTGTATTTGCAAATGCTGATAAAGATTGTGCTATTGTTATACAATCTACATATTACTCCTTTATAAAAAAGATAATTGAGTGCTGAATAGGTTCCCTTTTATGGGGATAATACATATTATTAATATGGTATTAGTTATCGCAGTCAACATCATAAAAGCCCTTAATATAAGTGTAGAACTTACAACCACAAGTATTTATATGGGAATTGCAACATTTTATGCTGTGGATAAGGTAATTGATTATTTTAAAAAGAAATACTCTGAGTTTTGGAAAATATTAGATAATAAAATTTTTTTGACAAAAGAAATAGAACAAAAAATTTTATTTGACTTTAATGACATGTTTAAGGTAATAGAGCAAGTGTTTTGTAATTATATTGACACAGGAAAATATGAGATAACTGATGAAATTAAGCAATTTCTGAAGAAAAAAACTTGATAAAGAAAAACAAGTTCGGTATAATACCCATACAAGGTCAAATTCTCCATATCCCAAGGCAACGCCCTTTATCTTCAAGGGGCAAAAATCTTTAGCCTAGGGAATGAATAAAATAACGAGAAAATATAGACCTTGTAGAGCGGAAAGCGTTCTATGAGGTCTTTTTCTTTTACATAAAACCATGGAGAAAGCCTTGAAAATAGAGGAATATCGAGAGATAAGAGAGAAGAAAGAGAGAGTAAGCTAAGACCTTGAAGGAAGTCAAAAGAAGCCTTGAAAGAGAAAATAGGTGAGGATAAAGGATTTTGCCTTTTGAGGATAAAGAGGGTTGCCCGAATATAGTAAACAGAGCTTCATAAATGGCGTAAACAAGCCATTTATGGAGCTTTTTCTTTTATTGTGATACCTATATGATACCTGTTTTCATAGTACCACAGATATTTAAGAGTACTGAGCAAATGTGTCAGAGGTATTTTCTATTATCACATTTCTTTATATTTTCAAAAATTATCCCAATAATCACATAGTCAAAAAATGACAAATATATATATGAAATTGAACCAGTTTAGCGTATTGGTGATTATGAGGTTTCATATTATCATGCCAACGCAGTAAAAAAGACCATCATAGAATATGCTTTTGCAGATTTCGACCATGAGAGAATATTCCGCAATCAGAGGACTGCATTTAAAATATCATATGTAGGGAATACACCAGAAATTGGTGGAAAATAGTGAAGAAACACCAATGGTGTCACTTCCATAAATTTATGGTTTACTGTAGACTTTATAGATGCGGAAAGTATCAGAGAGACAAAAAAACCAGAATTGTGTCCATTTCTGGAAAAAAGAACCGTTCCTGTCCCTTTTAAAAATTGAGATATGAAAATACAATAACTGTAACAGATTTTCATAGATACCTATTACAAATACATACCGGCTACTGCTGGAGAAAGGAGGTGAAGCACCTATGGAGAAGAAGTTATATTACACAGCAAATGAGGTGTCTGAGATACTTGGTATATCGGTATCTCATGCATACAAGGTTATCAGAGAAGCTAATGAGGAGCTTAAGGCGAAAGGTTATTTTGTCAGAGCTGGCAGAGTAAGCCGTAAGTATCTTGATAGCAAGGTTTATGACTTATGCGACAGAACAGCATAAGGGAAAGGAGCAGTTGTATGGCAGCATACAAGGATGAGGCGAGGGGCACGTGGTATGTGTCCTTCCATTACAACGATTGGACAGGTAAAAACAGAAGAAAGTTGAAGCGTGGCTTTCGGACGAGGAAGGAGGCATTGGAGTATGAGCAGAAGTTCAGATTACAGCAGGCAACCAATCTGGATATGAATTTTGCAGATTTCTATAAACTGTATGAGGATGATATGAAGCCGAAACTTAAGCTGAATACCTGGCGGACTAAGGAAGTTATTTTTGAAAAGAAGCTGATTCCATATTTTAAAGATAAGAAGATGAATGAAATCAGTCCTGCGGATATTATCAAATGGCAGAATGAGATGATAAAGTATCGGAATGATGGAAAGCCTTATAAACCAACTTATTTGAAGAAAATGCAGTCGGAGCTTTCAGCCATATTTAATCATGCAGTCAGATTTTATAACCTTAGAGAAAATCCTGTTGTAAAGGCAGGAACTATAGGAAAAGGCAAAGCTGATGAAATGAATTTCTGGACAAAGGAAGAATATCTAAAGTTTATCGAATGTGTTAAGGACAAGCCAATATCATATTATGCGTTTCAGATTCTTTACTGGTGCGGAATAAGAGAAGGAGAACTGCTTGCACTTACTCCAGCAGATATTGATTTTGAGAATAAAAAACTCCACATTACAAAGTCATACCAGCATATCAATGGTGAGGATATTATCACAGATCCAAAGACAGAGAAGAGCAAGCGTGATGTTGTAATTCCGGATTTTCTGGTGGAAGAATTAAAACAGCTCATAGGAATGTTGTATGGATATGGTAAGAATGACAGAATATTTCAGATTACGAAATCATATCTGCACCATGAAATGCGCAGAGGTGCAAAAGCAGCTGGAGTTAAAAGAATAAGAATTCATGATCTCAGTCATTCGCACGCATCAATGTTAATCAAGCTTGGATTTTCGGCAGTAGCAATAGCTAACAGAGTGGGACATGAAAGTCAGGCAATAACATTCCGTTATGCTCATATGTTTCCAACAGAACAGATTGAGATGGCAGACATGCTTAATTCTGAGTTTGCAACAGAAACAAGGAAAGGAGTTGATGCATTATGAGTGGAGTTCATAAAAATTCTACAATCAGTTTTCGTATATCAGACCACGAAAGACGTGAAATTGAAGCAAGAATAAAGATGAGTGGAATGATGAAGAAAACATTTTTTGCAAGATGCTGTATCTATGGTCGAATCTGTGTTGTAGGTAAGAAAGAAACGATATATCTGCTGGTGCAAACGCTTGAGCATATGCAGGAAGATATTCACAGCTTGTATGATGAAATCATAGAAAAAGGACAGATAAAAGAAAAAGAATCGCCGATAGATGGCAGTATCTATTCAGATATAGAGGAATTGCAGCATGATTATCTGGCAATGATACAGGCAATCATTGATATGTTAGATGGTGCAAAATATTTATGGCAGAAATAGAGGCTTTCCTGACGGCAATCGGGAAAGCCTCGGCAGATAACAAAAGCGGGCTTCTGTTACGCTGATACCAAATAAAGTATAACAGCAGCTCACTTTTGAAACAATGATTATTTATGAAAGTGAGGAACAAGATGGAAGAAAGTGCAGAACTTAAGTTAATAAATATGTCAGATGTACAGACGCAGGAAATAAAGTGGCTGTGGTATCCGTTCATAGCTTATGGAAAGATGACAATTGTGCAGGGAGATCCAGGAGATGGAAAATCAACACTGGTACTTAATATTGCGGCTAAGCTCTCAAGAGGTGAGAGGCTTGAACCAGAAATGAATATTGATAAACCTGTAAATGTGATATATCAGACAGCGGAAGACGGACTGGCAGATACAGTAAAACCAAGGCTAGAGCAGGCAGGGGCAGATTGTAGCAGGATAAGTATTATAGATGGAAGTGAAAAGTCGCTCTCTATGATAGATGAGAGAATTGAAAAAGCAATTATAGCTGCAGAAGCAGGCTTGCTGATACTTGATCCGATTCAGGCATACCTTGGCGGTGGAACTGACATGAACAGGGCAAATGAGGCAAGAGAGCATACAAAGAGGCTAGGTAGTATTGCAGAGAGGACAGGCTGTGCAATTGTTCTTATTGGTCATATGAATAAAGGTTCAGGAGCAAAGGCGGCATACAGAGGTATGGGGTCGATTGATTTCTTTGCAGTTGCAAGAAGTGTAATGCTTGCAATGCAGATTTTCAGAGGATTCTCTTATATTCATTCTAAAGGCTATCTACATAGAGATATTAGTTTTACAAATGTATTATTACAGCACTATGAAAATGATTTGACAATAGTAAAAATTTCTGATTTTGGTTTAGTTAAGATGGAAAAAAGTGATTTGACAAGTTTCGGAAGTGAAATAAAGGGTTCACTAAATGATAGTAATCTTCAAATTGTAGGATTTGGAAATTATAATATGGAGTATGAAACTTTTGCGCTTACAAGACTTATTTATTATGTAATGACTGGTAGGTATAATTTGGAAAAGATTAAAAATCAAAATATAAAGGATTTTGTATTAAAGGGTATTTCATCAGATTTAGATAAAAGATATCATAGTGTTGCAGAAATGAAGGAGGCATTTGATGTTGCATTTCCTCTTTCTGGATATTAGTCGAAATTGGGTTACAGACAAAAGGATATAATATGGCATCTATGCAAGGCATCTATGCAATAAAAATATGCTCCGATAAAATCTAAATTTTGAGAATAAACTTTTCTATAGAAAGTTCTATGTTATAATAAGTTTATACTAATAGAAATGGTAAATAGAAGAAAAACAAAACGAAAACTTAATGAATTTAGATAGGAGCGTTTGTGTTGAGAAAAGATAGTGAAAAATTTTTGGAGATACTTTTGGGAAAAAGAGGAAAGTTAGGTCAAGATGCTATAAGTTGTGGCATAGATGAATTTATGGAAATACCTAATGTTAAATTTAATGCTAAAGCAATATTAGATGATTTGAAAATGTGTGGTTGTATTACGAATGCTAGTTCAATGTATATTAGCGGCAGGTTGGATATTTATTTAACAATGGTAGGTATAGATTATTTTCAGGATAAAGAAAAAAAGTATCAGGAGGTATGTATGAGCAGTAATACAAATAATTTTTATGGTAATGTAAGTAATATACAACTTCAGCAAGGAAATGTTAATTCGATACAAACACAAACGGTTACTGCTGTAGAAACACTAGATTTTGATAGGGTTTCGGAGTTCGTTACAAAAATAAAGAAGTATGATTCTTTGTTAGAAGATGAGTTTGGGGATAAAGCAATGGAAGTTAGACAAAAAATAACAGAAATTGATGCTTTAGTCCAAAAGAAAGAAAATCCTAGTAAAGTGAAAATGCTTTTAATGGATTTGAAAAATTTATCTATTGGTGTGACTGGAAGTCTAATTGCGACAGGGATTGTAGAAGGAATAAAATTACTTTTTATATAAGAGGAATGAATTATGAATGGTATTGTTTTGGAACTACAAAAAGAAGCTATGGATAAAAAAGCAGATATAGAATCTTTATTAAGAAAATCATACGTTATTGCACGTAAATTGAAGCTGCCAGAATTTCAAGAATGGATACAGTGTGAGCAAGAAGGATATGGGAAAAAAGAGGTCCCTGAATATAGAATGATACAGGGACAATTGAAAGCATTAAATCCTGTAAGGGGATGGATTCCGGTTGTGATGGATTCTGCAGTAGCTGAAAGCACTTTTACGAAAACAAAATTGCCAAATTCAGTTTCAGAGCTATATGATTTATACCAAAATGCTGAAAGCTCAATGTTAGTGATGAATTTACCTGCTGAGAGGAATAAGTATGTAGCAAAGTGTTGTGGATTTAATACTCAATTTAGATTAGAATTTGGAAAAAATCAAATATATTCTATTTTAAGTAGAGTGAAAAATAATATTTTAGATTGGGCTTTGACGTTAGAAGAAAGTGGAATAGTTGGGAGAGATTATTCATTTTCAGAAGAAGAAAAAAAGATTGCGCAAGAAAAAACAGAAATAACAAATTATATAACAAATTTTTGGGGAACAGCAACAGATGTGCAAATGCAACAGGGAAACGTAGATTCATTACAAGATAAGTAGAAAAAACATAAGAAAAATTTTGATTACGAAAGAAGGAATAAAAAATGGGAGAAGTTACTAATCAGTATTCTGCAGAAGAGATAATAGAAAAATACCACAAACATATCCATAATTATAATAGTATTATCGAAGAATTAAAAAATATTATGGAAAACGCATATATAAAAAAGCAGAATATTGCTGATTTTTTTGAGTTACACCTTCGTTTTTGTGTAGAAGCGGTTAATGTTTTGGGTGAAGCTATAGAAACAATTCAGAATGATATGGTTGATGAAAGCATGTGTATGCGTTTAGAAGGATTATTTAATAGTTGCGCAAGAGAACATAAGGATTTAGAAGATGTATATAGTAATGTGAAATATAATGATGAAATTTGTGGATATGAAGATGTACTTATAAGATTACGAGATGAATGTGAAGACATGGAATATTGTGATGAAACAGTTAAATTTGTTAGGGCAATAATTCGAAATACTATTAATGCTAATAATTTTTATGGAGATGTTAAAAATATACAAATTCAGCAAGGCACACGAAACTCATCACAAAAAGCTTGCGAATCAACATATAGTATGCGAGACACTATAATTGAAAAGGAAAGAACTTCTGTTAAAGAAATTTTGAAAAGTAAAGCATATGAAGGAATAGTAGCCTGCGTATTATTAGCAGTTGCATCAATACTTTATAATGTACTAACAAAAGAGATACTTGAAAAAATACAGAGCAGTACAAAAATATTTTTGCTGTTTACTATGGCCATTTTTTTTGTGTTTGGAATAGGTTTATTGATTATATGTGTTTATGATATCATAAATATGTTACCTTTGATGACAAAAGGTGCTTTTGTAGAATTAGAATCTAAGATTGAGTGGCTAGACAAATTCTTTGCTTTTTTTCAAAAGTCAGATGAGTTAGTACAAAAAGATATAAGAACAACGGGAAAGTGCTACAAGAATATAGATGGAGTAATCTATAGAATAAAAGGGAAAAAGTGTCCATACTGTGAGACGCAGCCAATAGGAGAAATGTTTTTAAATTACTCCAATTATAAGAAAATGTATTTTTGGGAATGCAATCAAAACCAATCACATGTAGTTGAGTTTGATTATAAGAAGAAAATATAGCAATTATTATTGATAAGGAATATACGGGAAGTCTTGTTACACTATTGCAGTCTGTACCGGATTTTGTAAGAAATAATTCCAAGAAAGCATGGCGTAAGGTTGATGATGGCAGAATTGAAATGCCTGATTATCCGGATCGTGCAGTGCTCGAAGGTGTAGTAAATGCATTGATTCATAGAAATTATATGGAAATAGGTAGTGAAGTTCACATAGATATGTTTGATGATAGAATCGAAATATATTCACCGGGTGGAATGGTAAGCGGAATATCTTTAGCGGGAAAAGATTTATTGAAAATCCCATCAAAGCGAAGAAATCCGATATTAGCTGATATATTCAGCCGTTTGAAATACATGGAGCGTAGAGGTAGTGGATTTAAGAAAATATTGGCAGACTATGAGGGACAGGTTGAATTTGATGAGACTAAGATGCCAGTCTTTGATGCGGATAATGATGATTTTATATTGACTTTGTATAATCTGAATTATGGCACTAATTATGCAACACAGGTGAATGAAAATGTCATAGAAATTTCGGAAGAAAAAATTAAGAAATTAATGCCAGAGTATTCTAAGAAGAAGCTTGCTAAAGCATGTGAGATCCTAAAAATGATTTCGGAAAACCCGAATATTTCTATTGATGAATTAAGAATAGCCTTAGATGTCACAGATAGAACAATTGCTAGATATATATCAGAATTAAAGGATAAAGGTATCATAGAACGAAAAGACCCAGATAATGGTGGAGAATGGAAAATTAAGTAAACCACAGGAAATATGGCATTCAATGTGTCACCTAAACGTTCACTCAAGGATATTCCAGAGTTAGTCTCAGCAAAGTCTCACGAGATTTGAGACTGAGTGAGACTCTATGATATAGCAAAATGCGATAAAATCGGTATTTGCAGGTGAATTATAAAGTAGTAGTCTCAAGTCAGTCTCATTTTTGAAATTGTTTGTTGAGACTAACATGAGACTGAGGAGGTTCAAAATCATGGACATAAGTAAAAAAGATTGGAAGCTATTTCGAGAAAGATTATCAGGTTGGCAGGAAAAAAATATGGAAGGTCTTGTTAAAGAGTATGCCAATTTTCTGAATGATGATAAAAAGCCTGCATCAGAGAAATTCTGGAAACTTGAAAAACGGATAAAAGAAGATAAGCGCCATCCGGGTGTTATTATGGAGTTGAGCAAGTCAGAGGCAATATGGGATATTGTTCGTCTTATTAGACTGAAGGTGATTACATATTATGATTTATCAGAATTCAGTGACAAATTGCAGCAGGAAGTGAAAAGAATACTTGAGATGAATAGATAATGATGGAAAGGAAGGTATGACCAATGCGAGATCCAATAGAGAATGTGACGAGATTGCAGAAGCAGCTAAATAATCTGCAATTGGAGAATCAGGTATTAAAGAATATATTGGATAAAGCAGGATTGTCATATCAAAATGAACTGGCAAGTATAAGGGAAACGGAAAAGAAAGAGGATTTTGATCCAGAACAGGGTAAAAGGATTGTGCACCCAAAAGAGATTACAGACAGGATGGCAAAGCTCTTTTTCTCATTCTTTTGGGGAAGAACAGATGTATATGCGAAAAGAAATGTAAATAAAAACGGAGAGGCGGCATATTATCCGCAGTGTGATAATTTCTGGTCAGATAATTGCCATAGGAAATTAAATACACATATAGATTGTAAGGATTGCAAATACTGTTCATATACAAGATTAGACTTATCAACCATATTGATGCATTTGAGGGGAAACTCTTATGTTGCAAAAGATGTAATTGGTGTGTATCCATTATTTAGTGATGGAACATGTAGATTTCTGGTGTTTGACTTTGATAATCATGAGAAGAATGCAGAAAAAAGGGACTTTGCAAATACAGATGATACATGGATTGAAGAAGTCGAAGCTATGAGAGATATCTGCACATTAAATGGGATAGAACCTTTGGTAGAACGTTCTCGTTCAGGAAAAGGTGCACATATATGGATATTCTTTGACAAGCCAATATCGGCGGCATTGGTTCGTAAATTTGGCTTTGCACTTTTAGATAAAGGTGCAGAGAAGGTGAATTTAAAGTCATTCAATTATTATGATAGAATGTTGCCAGCACAGGATTCCTTAGAAAATGTGGCAATAGGAAACCTGATTGCATTGCCATTACAGGGAAGGGCGTTGAAAGATGGCAATAGTGCATTTGTAGATAGTAACTGGAATGCTTATCCTGACCAATGGAATGCTTTATTAAGTAAATCTAAGCTTTCAGAAGAATTTCTGGAGAATAAGATAAAGGAATGGATATTTACAGCAGATGACCTTGAAGCATCCAGTGATGAAGAAAATAGGGAAAAGCCATGGGATAGAATGAAAAATTTTGCAAAATCAGATGTTGATGGGAAAATGGATATCACATTATCAAATGGTATATATGTCGACAGCACGAATCTTAAGCCTGCGATGCAGAATAAGATTCGCAGAATGGCAGCCTTTAGTAACCCAGTATTTTATAAAAATCGTGCGATTGGAACATCTAATTATGATACTTCGAGGTGGATTTATCTTGGAAAAGACCATCTTGGTGGATACATACAGATTCCAAGAGGATTACAGGATGAATTAATAGCAAATATTGATAAGGCAGGAATTGAATATACTATTGATGACAAGAGGCAGCAGGGAAGAAATATTAATGTAGAATTCAATGGAGAACTACGACATGAACAGAACAAGGCGTTAAAGGAACTGACTAAGCATGATAATGGAATACTTCATGCTGCAACAGCATTTGGGAAAACAGTTGTATGCAGTGCAGTAATTGCAGAAAAGAAAGTGAATACTCTGATCCTGCTTGAATCATCTGCACTTATAGAACAGTGGAAAGATGCTCTAAACAAATTTTTAATTATAGATGAAGAACTACCCCAGTACAAAACGAAAACTGGAAGATTAAGAACTAGAAAAAGTCTGATTGGAACATTGCAGGGAGTACATGATTCGATGACAGGGATTGTTGATATTGCAATGGTCGGCTCACTTTGCAAAAAGGGAGAGTTTCATAATTTGCTGAATGATTATGGACTTGTGATAATTGATGAGTGTCATCATTCTGCCTCTGAAACAATAGCAAATGTGCTAAAAGAAGTAAAAGCAAGGTATGTATATGGTGTGACAGCAACTCCGAAAAGAGGAGATGGACTGGAAAAAATCAATTATATGCTGATAGGACCTATAAGATATAGTTACACAGCAAAGGAAAAGGCTATGGAGCAGGGGATACAACATCTTGTATATCCGCGTTTTACCAGAACTGTTCCACCAAGAGGTGTACTTATCGGTAAGATGCATCCAAATGAAGCTTATGAGATTATTCATAATAATGATATCAGAGACGAACAGATTGTTGAAGATGTGAAGAATTGCGTATCAGCAGGTCGCACCCCAGTTGTTTTATCACGATACAAGGATCATTCAGAGAAACTGTACGAGCGTTTGAAAGCTTATGCAGAAAATGTATTCTTAATGACAGGTAACAACTCAAAGAAAGAACATAAGAAGATTCTGGAACAGATGCATCAGGTTGATAAGGCGGAGTCTCTGATATTAATAGCTACAGGTTCACTGGTAGGAGAAGGTTTTGATTTTCCAAGACTGGATACACTTTTTATGGCAACACCTGTATCATTTCGTGGAGTTGTTGAACAGTATGCCGGTCGATTGAATCGTGATTATGCTGGTAAAGAAAATGTAATAATATATGATTATGTAGACAACCATATTACAATGTTTAATAACATGTATATGAAGAGACTTAAAGCATATAAACAGATTGGATATGAGATTGCAGGTGGTTTGCATAATGATAAACAGACAGCTAATGCAATATATGACGGTGATAATTATGCTGAAAATTATCATAAAGATTTACTGGATGCAAATAAAAATATAATTATTTCAAGCCCTGCAATTAGTGGGACAAAAGTTTATGAACTTATTAACCTGCTAAAAGAAAAGCAGTTATCAGGTGTTCAGATTACGATAGTAACATGGGCACCGGATTCCTATGGATTTGGAGATGCATCATACTGGATGCAGCTACATGAAGAAATGCGCAAAGCTGGGTTCTACATTAAAACAGTAGAAGAGTCATGTGAACGTTTTGCTGTTATTGATCAGGAAGTCGTCTGGTATGGAAATATTAATCTTTTGGCGAAGGATAAGGTTGATGACAGTATTATGAGGGTTTTGAGTAAAGAGATAGCCAGTGAATTGATGGAAATTACATTTTGAGATAATGGTTGAGCTGAATAGGACTAAAACATGTGGAGTCGATAAGATGTAAAGAAGACGTTTCATGAGAATAGAGAAAGGAATGCGTTTATGAGCAAAGAATTACAGATAAGAAATAGCACTGTGGATTTTCTAGTTTTTACACGAGATGCAGGAGAAGAAGGAATAGAAGTCAGGGTTCAGAATGGCAATGTTTGGTTGACGCAGAAGGCAATTTCACAGCTTTTTGATGTAGATAGAAGTGTGGTTACAAAACATCTGAGTAACATTTTTAAAGAGGGCGAATTAGATGAAAATTCAGTTTGTGCAAAATTTGCACAAACTGCGGATGATGGAAAAACATACAATTATAAGTTCTATTCGTTAGCAGCTATTATTGCTGTGGGGTATCGAATTAATTCAGAACGGGCAACACAGTTCAGGACATGGGCAACCAAAGTGTTAGATACATTTACAAAGCAGGGTTATGTTCTTGATAAAAGCAGATTGATTAATGGAC
>OHBM01001900.1_pt1 | contig 14583 bp, 13 predicted proteins | sample 1577251 | NCBI WGS metagenome assembly OHBM01 (sample SAMEA3541557, study PRJEB24748) | human gut metagenome | biome: human gut; feature: human-associated habitat; material: faeces | place: China | collected 2012 | reverse complement strand
CGGAGTCGGCGCGGTCGATTCCGGCCTTGAAATAAAAAAACTTTTTGAAACCGATAAAATAATAGCCCTTGCGGGCAACCCGAACGTGGGCAAAAGCACTGTTTTCAACGCGCTTACGGGGCTTAATCAGCATACCGGCAACTGGCCGGGCAAAACCGTGAGCAACGCGCAGGGCTACTGCCGCACAAAAAAGCGCGGCTATGTTTTGGTGGATATTCCGGGAACATATTCGCTTATGGCGCACTCGGCAGAGGAGGAAGTTGCGCGGAATTTCATCTGCTTCGGCGGGCCGGACGCGGTGGTTGTGGTGTGCGACGCCACAAGCCTTGAAAGAAATTTAAACCTTGTTTTGCAAACTGTCGAAATTTCAAAAAACGTTATAGTTTGCGTAAATTTAATGGACGAGGCAAAAAAACGCGGGATAGAAATAAATTTGCAAAGGCTGTCGGCACTGCTGGGCGTTCCCGTTGTGGGAACGGCGGCGCGGAATAAAAAAACGCTTTTAAAGCTTACCGATACGCTTGATAACATAACGGAGGAAAAGCGCGGAGGCTTTCGGGTGCACTACCCCGAGCCTGTTGAAAGGGCGATTGCGGCACTTATGCCCGAGGTTGAAAAATTATCGTGCGGAAAACTTGACAGCCGCTGGCTTTCTCTAAAGCTGCTTGACCGCGACCCCTCGCTTTTAAAGGAAATAGGCGCATATTTCGGAGCGGACTTTTTAAAAAGCCCCGCGCTTTTCGCGGCTATGGAAAAAGCGGAAAAAATACTTGAAAACAGCGGAATAACGCAAAGTGCGCTTAAGGATATTACCGTATCTGCACTGATAAGCGCGGCTGAAAATATTGCCGCGCAAACCGTTGAATATAAAAAGGAAAAGTATTGCGCGCGCGACAGAAAACTTGATAAAATTCTTACGGGAAAATTTACGGCATTCCCCGTAATGGCGGCGCTGCTGGCGCTGGTTTTTTGGCTTACTATGGTGGGGGCTAACTATCCCTCGGAGCTTTTGTCCTCATTTTTCACCTATTTAGAGGGTAAGCTGTTGTATGGGCTTACCCTGATAGGCGTGCCCGAGACTGTAAAAAACGCTTTTATTTTCGGCATATGGCGGGTCACGGCAACCGTGGTTTCGGTAATGCTGCCGCCTATGGCAATATTCTTCCCGTTTTTCACCCTGCTTGAGGATTCGGGATATTTACCCCGCATAGCCTATAATTTAGACCGCCCCTTTAAGTGCTGCAACGCCTGCGGCAAACAGGCGCTCACGGTTTGTATGGGCTTCGGCTGCAACGCGGCGGGGGTTGTGGGCTGCCGCATAATAGATTCGCCGCGGGAGCGGCTGCTCGCAATACTTACAAACAATTTTGTGCCCTGCAACGGCAGATTCCCCATGCTTATATCGGTTATTACAATGTTTTTTATAGGCGCGGCAGGCGGCGGGTCCTCTTTTCTTGCGGCAATTTTTTTAACCGCGGCTATAATTTTAAGTATAGGCGTTTCCATGCTTTTAACGCGTCTGCTTTCAAAAACCGTTTTAAAGGGGCTGCCATCTTCCTACACATTGGAATTGCCGCCCTACAGGCGGCCGCAAATAGGCAGGGTAATTGTCCGCTCGGTTTTTGACCGCACACTGTTTGTTTTGGGGCGCGCCGCCGCCGTTGCCGCCCCCGCAGGGCTTATAATCTGGCTTGCGGCAAATATAAATGTAAACGGCGCGAGCATTTTAAGCATTTGCGCCGCGGCACTTGACCCCATAGGCAAAATAATGGGGCTTGACGGGGCTATACTGCTTGCTTTTATATTGGGCTTTCCCGCCAATGAAACGGTAATACCCATAATAATTATGACCTACGCCGCAAGCGGCACGCTTGAGGGTGAGGGCAGCTTGGCGGAAACGCTTTCGCTTTTTCTTTCAAACGGCTGGAGCGTGCGCACGGCGGTATGCTTTATAATTTTTACGCTTATGCACTGGCCCTGCTCAACAACCCTGCTTACGGTAAAAAAGGAGACGGGCAGCCTTAAATGGACGGCGCTTGCGTTCCTGCTGCCCACCGCCGCGGGCGCGCTTTTATGTGTTGCGGTAAATTTATTTTTTGGTTTGTTCGGTTTGTAATACTATTTTAATTTTGATAATTTTGCGGTGTTTACAATTGCAATAATCTCTGTATCCTTATCGAGCAATTCTTCGGGGTTTACCGGGGCGGTTATTTTCCCGTTTTTGCGAAAAGCGACCACGTTTACCGTATATTTTTTGCGCAAATTAAGCTCCTTAAGGCTTTTGCCTACCCATTCGTCACGCGCGGCAAGCTCTACTAAGGATAAATCGTCCGAAAGGGTAAGAATGTCTGTAAAGCCTGAGGTCAGCAGGTTTTTGGCAAGGCGTGTGCCCGATTCGTTTTCGGGGAAAACAACCGTATCCGCACCTACGCGCTTTAGAATTTTTCGGTGAGTTTCATTTGCGCATTTTGCTATTACGGTTTTAACGCCCGCTTCCTTGCAAAGCGTTATTGCAAGAATACTTCCTTCAAGACTGCTCGCCATTGCCACAATTACAACGTCCGCGTTTGAAATTCCAAGCTCCGAAATAACCTCGGGGTCTGTTATATCCACGCATTTGCATATTGGCAGATATACCGATGAGTCCTGAACTATTTGTTCGTTTTTATCAACGGCAATTACGTCCGCACCGTTTTTAACAAGCTCCTTTGCAACGGCGGTGCCGTATCTGCCCAGCCCTAAAACAGCGTAAGTTTTTTTCTGCATACCGAAATCTCCTTTATATAGACAATATAATCGGACAAATTTTCTTTTCCGTTATGGAAAGTGTTGTACCCTGATTGTATTGTCTATCCTATACTTATTTCTTCCGTGGGGTTTTTAATAATGTTTCGGCTCGGATTTTTGCCGCCGAACGCAATGGCTATTGATATAGGCCCCACCCTGCCGAAATACATGGTGAAAATAATTATCAGCTTTCCTAAAAGGTTAAGCGCTCCGGTCAGGCTGCGCGAAAGCCCTACGGTAGCGGTGGCGCTGACAGTTTCAAACAGAATATCAAGCGCGGGGGCATTTGTCACGGCAGAGAGCAGCAGGGTGGATACAAACATAACCGAAAACGACATTACCGTAACGGCAACCGCCTTGTATACCGACTGCTTTGATATTGTTCTGCCGAAAAGGGAAACGCTGTTTTTTCCGCTTATCAGGGAAACGGTAATAGATAAAAGCACTGCCGCCGTTACGGTTTTTATGCCGCCCGCCGTGCCGACGGGCGAGCCGCCTATGAACATAAGCAGCAAGGAAAGAATGGCGGTCGGGTTTGTTAAATTTTCCTGTGGCAGACTTGCAAACCCCGCCGTTCTGGTGGTTACCGATTGAAAAAACGCGGCCTGAATTTTATCGCTCAGCGGCAGACCCTCTAAAGTCAGCGGGTTGTTATACTCAAAGCAAAGGGTAAGCGCCGTGCCGACAATAAGTAAGAACGCGGTGGAAATAAGTACGATTTTGCTGTGCAGGGTAAGGCTTTTAAAAAATCTGCCGCCATTTTGTTTGCGGTTTTTTATTACCCGAGATACATCCCACCACACTATATACCCCAGCCCGCCCAGAATAATAAGCGCGGCGGTAGTTAAGGTTATAAGCGCGTTGCCCGAGTAATCGCAAAGGCTGTTTTCGCCTATAATGTCCATACCCGCGTTGCAAAAAGCCGATACCGAATTAAAAACCGATACCCAAATTCCCCTTGCGCCGAACTGCGGCACAAATACCGTCATATAAAAACACGCGCCTATGCTTTCAACCGTTAAGGTACCTATAAGCACCTTTTTAACAAATGCCACAATTCCCGAAAGGGTGCTGAGGTTAAACGCGTCCTGTATAAGCAGGCGGTCGGAAATACCTATTTTTCGGTTGAACAGCAGCATTACAGCGGTCATAAAGGTAATTACGCCAAGCCCGCCTATCTGAATTAAAAGCAATATTACAGCCTGCCCGAATACACTCCAGGTTGCGGCGGTGCTTACCGTAACAAGCCCCGTAACGCAGGTGGCGGTGGTCGCGGTGAAAAGCGCGTCTATATACGGCACGGCGCGCCCGCCCGCTGAGCTTACTGGCAAGGAAAGCAAAACGCTGCCTATAAGTATAACGCCGAGGAAACTCAGCAGTATAATTTGTGTTGTGGATAAATAAGGTTTTCTTTGACTTTTCATTTTCAACCTCTGCAAAGAGCATATTTTCGCCCGCATTTTATGCTTAGTATAGCATTACGGGCGTCGAATAGCAAGCTTTAGAGAGTAAAATGCGGCAAAAAGCTTTAAAACATAAAATAATACTTTTAATTGCTGCCGATATATGGTATAATAATTTGAATACTGTTTCGGAGTGAGAATATAAAATATGAACTGGACTGAAATAACCGTAAACGTGCCGCTTGAATATACCGATACCGCCGCGGCAATAGCCAATATGACCGTGCCCTACGGCATTTATATTGAGGATTACTCCGATTTGGAGCAAGAGGCGGAGGAAATAGCCCACATTGATCTGATTGACGAGGAGCTTGTTAAAAAGGACAGGACTAAATCGGTTATTCATATTTATATTTCCGAGTGTGATAACGCCGAAGAAAGCCTTGCTTTTTTAAAGGAAAGGCTTGCGGCTGAAAAAATACCGTTTGAGGTGGGTGCTGTCGGTGTAAACGACAATGATTGGAACGAAAACTGGAAAAAATACTTTCACGCTACCGAAATAGGCAAAAGGCTTGCCATAGTGCCGAGCTGGGAAAGCTACGAAAATGTAAGCGGCAGAAAAATTCTGCACATAGACCCCGGCGCCGCATTCGGCACGGGCACGCACGCCACAACATCGCTTTGCCTTGCAATGCTTGAAAATTATGTTAAGACGGGTACAAAAATGCTCGATATAGGCTGCGGCAGCGGTATACTCTCTATTGCGGCGGTGCTGCTGGGCGCCGAAAAGGCGGTCGGGGTGGATATTGACGCGCAATCGGTTAAAACGGCGCGAGAAAACGCCGAGCTTAATAATCAAGATGATAAAACCGAATATATTGTGGGCGATTTAGCGGATAAGGTAAGTGGAAGGTTTAACGTTGTTTGCGCCAATATTGTGGCAGACGTGGTAATAAGACTGCTTGAAAACGTTCGCGATTATATGGCGGAAAACGCCGTGCTGCTGGTTTCGGGAATTATTGACGCGCGCGAGCAGGACGTGCTGCGCGCCGCCGAAAGGCACGGCTTTACGGTTAAAGAAAAGCAATATAAGGACAATTGGTGCGCATTTGCGCTTATATAACGAAACGGAGGAAAACCAATGCTGGAATTTGAACAGCTAAAGCTCCGCCTTGAGGGTAACGAGGGCGAGCTGCGCGATTTAAAGGACGCGCTGGGCTACGAGCATTTAAAAAACGAAATTGAGGAATTAGAGGCAAAAACCGCCGCCCCCGGCTTTTGGGACGACGCCGAAAATTCACAGAAAATTCTGCAAAAAACAGGAAAGCTTAAAAATACGGTTGAGACCTACGAAAAACTTTGTTCTTCTTACGAGGACCTTTTAACGCTTATAGAAATGGGCGATGAGGAGGAAGACCTATCGCTTGTGGGCGAAATTACCGAAAGTCTTGAAGAATTTGAAAAGGGGCTTGCCGCGCAGCGCCTGCAAACCTTGCTTACGGGCGAGTACGATAATAACAACGCCATTTTAACCTTTCACGCGGGCGCGGGCGGAACCGAGGCTATGGACTGGGTATCGATGCTTGTGCGTATGTATACGCGCTGGAGCGAGCGCCACGGCTTTAAGGTGCAGCTGCTCGACTTTTTGGACGGCGACGAGGCAGGGCTTAAAAGCGCCACAATGCTGATAGCGGGTGATAACGCTTACGGCTATTTAAAGAGCGAATCGGGTGTGCACCGCCTTGTGCGCGTATCGCCCTTTGACGCTTCGGGCAGGCGGCACACCTCGTTTGCCTCGCTTGAAGTAATGCCCGAGATAAGCGATGATAACGACATTGAAATACGCGAGGAAGATATTAAAATGGACATTTTCCGCTCATCGGGTGCGGGCGGTCAGCACATAAACAAGACTTCATCCGCGGTACGCTTAACGCACATTCCCACGGGAATAGTGGTTGCCTGCCAAAACGAGCGCAGCCAGTTCCAGAACCGCGACCAGGCAATGAAAATGCTCAAATCAAAGCTGCTTGAAATAAAGGAACGCGAGCACCTCGAAAAAATTGAGGATATTAAGGGCGTTCAAAAGGAGATTGCATGGGGCTCACAGATACGCTCGTATGTGTTTATGCCGTACACCATGGCAAAGGACCACAGAACGGGCTTTGAATCGGGCAATATAAACGCGGTTATGGACGGCGACTTAGACGGCTTTATAAACGCTTATTTAAAAGCCGCCTCAAAGGGCGAATTACCAAAGGTATAGGAGAAAATTATGAAAAGAATTATATGTGTGCTGCTTGCAATGCTTACAATGGTTGCTTTTGCAGGCTGCGGGAAAAAGGCAAAAAGACAGCTTTATAACGGCAAGCTTTCAAAATACATTACCCTTGCCGATTATAAGGGCTTAAAGGTTGATACCAAATCGGACGAGTTTAAGGAATACTACAATAACGTAATTTCCTCCGATGTATCGTCAAACGATTTATACGTTAAAAAGACCGAGGGCACCGTTGCAAACGGCGACACCGCGAATATTGACTACACCGGCAAAAAGGACGGCGTTGCGTTTGACGGCGGCACCGCAGAGGGGTATGACCTTAAAATCGGCTCAAATTCCTTTATAGAGGGCTTTGAAACGGGGCTCATAGGCAAAAAAATCGGCGATACGGTGGATTTGAACCTTACCTTCCCCGAAAACTACAATTCAGCCGAGCTTGCGGGAAAAGCGGTGGTTTTTACGGTTAAAATAAACTACGTTAAAACCGAGGAAGAAAGAAAACCCGAGGATTATTATTCGGAACTCGGCTTTAAATCGCTCGATAAATACACCGCCGACGTGACCGAGCGCGCGGTTAAGAATTATCTGCTTGACAAAGTGAAAAGCGGCTCAAAAATAAAGGAATACCCGCAAGATGAAATTGATACAATGTACGGCTCTTATAAAAATATGCTGGAGCAAAATTTAAAGAGCAGCTACGGCGTTGACTTTGCAACCTACCTTACTTCAAACAATATGAACGAGGAGTCGTTTAAAGAGGATCTTGTAAAAAATCAGATAAAGCCCGCAATGGACGAGCAGATGGTGGCTTATTCAATACTTGATAACGAAAAGCTGGGACTGAAGGACGAGGAAATAAATAAAAAGATTGACGAGACGGTTAAGAGCATAAACAATTCGCAGGTGACAGCCGAAACGGTTAAAAATTACTACGGCGAGTATTATTTTGAGTATATGACCGTAAGCGAAAAGGTTGCCGATTATCTTTACAAAAACGCGAAAATTTCTTAATGCGGTGCGAGGTAATAAATATCCGCACCGTGTCGAACGATGAATACCGCGATATATCGGCGCGGCAATCGGACGAGCTTAAAAAAAGGCTTGAAAATTGCGGTGAGGACGATGTAAAGCGCACGCTTGCGGGCAGACTGCTGCTTGAAAGAATGATAAAGCGGATATACGGTAAAGAGCGGTTTGAAATAAAATACAACAGAAACGGCAAGCCGCTTTGCGATTTTTGCTTTTTCAGCATTTCGCACTCGGGTGATTTTGCCACAGTTGCCGTTTCGGATAATCAGGTAGGCGTTGATATTCAAATTCCCGGCGGCTTTAAAAAGCGCGAAAAATATATGCTTTTCTCCCCCGCCGAAAACGAATTTGTAAATGCGGAAAATTCCGAAAACCGATTTTACACTCTGTGGACGCGCAAAGAGGCATATATAAAGGCAGAGGGCGGCACTCTTTCGGACGCGGCGAAAATTTCGCTTGTCTGCGGCGGAGAACTTAAAGAAAAGCTCGGAGAATATCGCTTTGAAACCGAAAAAACGGAGTCATATTATCTGGCGGTGTGCTGTAAGTAAGTTATGAAAATAGGAAACATTGAAATTAAAGGATATGCAGCATTAGCCCCCATGGCGGGCGTTGCAGACCGCGCAATGCGCGAGCTGTGCCGCTATTACGGCGCGGCGTTTACCGTGGGCGAGCTTACAAGCTCGCGCGGGGTGGTGCTGAACGATAAAAAGTCGGCGGCGCTGCTTACTGCGTCGGATAAAGAGCGGCCGTTCGGTTCGCAGCTTTTCGGCAACAACCCCGAAATAATGGCAGAGGCGGCAAGGGCTGCCTTGCGCTTTAACCCCGATTTTATTGATATAAATATGGGCTGCCCCGCACCCAAGGTTGCGGCAAACGGCGGCGGCAGCGCGCTTATGAAGGAGCCGATGTTAGCGGGTAAAATAGTGGCGGCGGTGGTAAAAGCCGTAAACATACCCGTAACGGTGAAAATGCGCACGGGCTACGATAACGAGAACATAAACGCGATGTATTTATCGCAAATATGCGAAGACGCGGGGGCAGTGGCAATAACGGTGCACGGCAGAACACGCCCGCAGATGTACGCCCCCGGCATTGATTACAAAACAATTGCCGAGGTTAAAAAATCGGTGAAAATTCCCGTTATTGCAAACGGGGATATAACGGGCGGCGAAAGCGCCGAATATATGTATTCGGCAACCGGGTGCGATATGGTGTCAGTCGGTCGGGCGGCAGAGGGAAACCCCTTTATTTTTGCCGAAATAAACGCGTATTTTGAAAAAAAGCCCTATAAAAGACCGTCGCTTGAAGAACGTCTTAAGGTGCTTAAAAAGCAAATTTTACTTATGAGCGAATATAAGGACCCGCATATAGCCATGCTTGAGGCGAGAAAGCACGCTGCGTGGTATATGCAGGGCTTAAACGGTGCCGCGGCGCTCAGAAGAATGTGCGGAGAAATAGGCAGTATGGCGGATGTTGATAATATCTGCGAAAAAGCACTTGAACAGAATAAAGATATGTGATAAAATAATAAAGTTATACGGAAAGGAAGCGTTACAATGTCAGGACATTCCAAATGGAACAACATCAAGCGTAAAAAGGAGAAGACCGACGCCGCAAAAGCAAAGGTTTTCACCAAAATCGGCCGCGAAATTTCGGTTATTGTTAAAACCGGCGGCGCAAACCCCAACGAAAACAGCAAATTAAAGGACGCAATAGCAAAGGCTAAGGCGGCGAACGTGCCCAACGAAAATATTGAAAGAATAATTAAAAAAGCGGCGGGCGACGGCGAAGCGAATAATTACGAGGAGTTAATATACGAGGGCTACGGTCCCTCGGGTGTTGCGGTGGTTGTTGAGACCCTTACCGATAACCGCAACAGAACAGCGGGCGAAATGCGCCATTATTTTGATAAATGCGGCGGCAACTTAGGGCAAAGCGGCTCGGTAATGTTTATGTTTGACCGCAAGGGCATTATTCAAATTGAGGCCGAGGGGCTTGACGAAGACACCGTTATGGAGGCGGCTTTAGAGGCGGGCGCCGAGGACTTTAATTTTGACGGCGACGTTTTTGAAATATCAACCGACCCGAACGATTTGGGCGCGGTTCGCGACGCGCTTGAAAAGGCGGGCTACAGCTTTTTATCAGCCGAGGTTGAGTATGTTCCGCAGACAATGGCTACCATAGAGGACGCGGAAACCGCGGCTAAAATGGAAAAGCTTATTGATATGCTTGAAGAAAACGACGACGTTCAGGCAGTATGGCACAACTGGGATATGCCTGACGAGGAAGAGGAAAATTAAAATTCAAAAATAAAATGCTTGCATTTTAGTTTGATATGTGTTATTATCAATATGTTATGAATAAGAAAGGGGTGACAAAGATGAAGGAAGGTATTCATCCGCAGTATGAAAAGGTTACTATAAAGTGCGCTTGCGGCGCGGAGTTCGAGACACGCTCAACGAAAAAGGATATCCGTTTGGATATCTGCTCTAAATGTCATCCGTTTTTCACCGGTAAGCAGAAGCTGGTAGACACCGGCGGTCGCGTTGACAGATTTAAAAAGCGTTTCAATATGGAATAATATAACCTTTTACTCCGCAGTCACTTTAAGCGACTGCGGATTTTTTTAATTCGGCAGGGGTTTGCATATCTAATATCTAAAATCTAACATCTAACATCTAAATTGGGGTGGGCAAAACGGAAAGCTATATTACGGTTGTGGGCGAGACAGCCGCCGAATATACAGAAAAGCGCTCGCGGTTTATAGCAACGCTAAAGCATTGCAAAACCGAGGAAGAAGCGGCGGAATTTATAAACGCGCTTAAATCAAAATATTGGGACGCGCGCCACAACTGCTATGCGTATTCGGTGGAAAACGGCGCTTTAAAGCGCTTTTCGGATGACGGCGAACCGCACGGCACAGCAGGAAAGCCCATACTTTCGGTAATAGAGGGCGCGAGCATTACAAACGTCTGCATTGTGGTTACAAGGTATTTCGGCGGGGTGTTACTCGGCACGGGCGGGCTTGTGCGCGCCTACACAAAGGCTGCGGCAGACGCGGCGGCGAAAATAACAAAAGCGGTTATGACGCCCGGCACGGTTTTTTCTGCCGAGTGCGATTATTCCTCAGCCGAAAGGCTTGCAAAGCTTATTGCCGACGCAGGCGGCAGTGTGGAAAACACGGTTTACACCGAAAATGTGAGGTATGAGTTTTTTATAAGCGATACCGAAAAGCAAAAATTTACCGACAAACTTAAAGAGACATTTTGCGCGCGCATTACGGCGGAAAAACTGAAAAACGAGGCAAGGCCGGTGGAAATTAAATGAAAAGGAAATACAAAGCGGTGATTTTTGTGGTTTTGGGAATAGTTCTTTTAATCGGCATTGCGGCGGTTTCTTTGAGCGTATATATGGTTAAGGCAACCGAAAAAAACATTTTTACTGCCGATACGTTTAAAAATGACGAAAAAGCGGACTGCATTTTGATTTTAGGCGCGGGCGTTAAGGACGACAAGCCTAAACCTATGCTGCGCGACAGGCTGCTTACGGGCATAGAGCTTTATAAAAGCGGCGCGGCGGAAAAAATAATTATGAGCGGCGACCACGGCAGAGCGGATTATGACGAAGTGAATGTTATGCGCGCCTTTGCTTTGGAGCAGGGCGTAAGGGCGGAGGATATTTTCCTTGACCACGCAGGCTTTTCCACCTATGACAGCGTTTACCGCGCAAAAAATATTTTCGGTGCTGAAAATATTATAATAGTAAGCCAGAAATACCATTTATACCGCGCGCTTTACATTGCAAAAAAGCTCGATGTTAAGGCGGCGGGCGTATCAGCCAACCTTAATACCTACGGCGGTCAGCTTAAAAGGGATATACGCGAAATAATAGCGCGGGATAAGGACTTTTTTAAGTGCATTGTAAAGCCCGAGGCTGAAATTATGGGCGATAAAATACCGCTTGACGGCGACGGCAGTATTACGCTCGGATAAAATTCAGAAAAAATTCAAAAAAATAGAGGTTTTTAAACATTTTCGTCTAATATAATAAATAAAGGGGGAAAATGTCATATGAACGCAAGAGAAATAAGCGAACAAAACGAACGGCTTATACTGTGCAATAAAGCTATGTTCAGCAGTGAAACCGCAGGCAGAAAACTGCCTGAGACAGAAAGCGACCTGCGCACTTGCTACCAGCGCGACCGCGACAGAATTATCCACTGCAAGGCGTTCAGAAGACTGAAACACAAAACGCAGGTGTTTTTATCCCCTGAATCCGACCATTACAGAACCCGCCTTACCCACACGCTTGAGGTAGCGCAGATAGCGCGAACCATAGCGCGGGCATTAAGGCTTAATGAGGACCTGACCGAGGCGATAGCCCTGGGGCACGATTTAGGCCACACGCCGTTCGGTCACGCGGGCGAGCGTGCGTTACAGGAGCTTACAAGCACGTGCTTTACCCACTATGAGCAAAGCGTAAGGGTTTGCGAGAAAATTGAAAAGAACGGTAAGGGTCTTAACCTCACTGCTGAGGTGCTTGACGGAATCCTTCACCATACGCGCGGCGAGGAGGCACACACCTTAGAGGGCAGAATTGTCCGCACGGCGGATAGGGTAGCCTACATAAATCACGATATTGACGACGCGGTGCGCGCGGGGGTAATAGCCGAAGGCGATATACCGCGCGATATTGCAGCGGCGCTGGGCGATACAAAAAGCCGCAGAATAAACACGCTTGTTGAGGCAATAGTTAAAAACAGCGACGATACAATTAAAATGGACGCCGAAACCGAGAAATATTACGATAAGCTGCACGAATTTCTGTTTGAAAGCGTTTATAAAAACCCGGTTGCAAAATCCGAGGAAACAAAGGTATCGGGAATAGTTGAAGGGCTTATAAAATACTTTTTCAAAAACCCCGAAAAAATGCCGGAGGAATATTTAAAAATAGCGGCGGCAGAGGGCAAGGAACGCGCCGTTACCGATTATATTGCGGGAATGACCGACCACTACGCCGTGACGGTATTTTCCGATATTTATATCCCGAAGGCGTGGTCAATATAAAAAAATAAAAGCGAGGAGGCGGTTTTATGATACCTGAGGACATTATAAATGAAATTAAATACCGTAACGATATTGAAACCGCCATATCGCAGTATGTCAATTTAAAGCGGCGGGGCAAAAATCTCGTGGGGCTTTGCCCTTTTCACAGCGAAAAAACGCCGTCCTTTACCGTTTACCCCGAAAACGGCTCGTTTTACTGCTTCGGCTGCGGCGTTGGGGGAGATGTCTTCACCTTTACGGGGCTTATTGAAAATCTTGATTACATAGAATCGGTAAAGCTTTTAGCCGAGCGCTCGGGAATAACCCTGCCGCAGGACGGCTATGACGACTCTATGCAGCGCCTTAAAAAGAGGATATACGATATTAACCGTGATACCGCAAGATTTTTCCACGCCTTTTTAATGTCGCCGGGCGGCAAATGGGCGCTTGACTATTTAACGGGCAGAGGGCTGACTGTAAAAACAATAAAGCACTTCGGGCTGGGAGCCGCGCCCGACAGCTGGGACGCGCTTATACACCACCTAAAGGAAAAGGGTTATACAGAGAGCGATATGCTCGCCGCAAACGTTATAGGCAAAAGCGAACGCGGCAGTCTTTACGACCGTTTCAGAAAGCGGGTAATGTTCCCCATAATAAACATACGCGGCAATATAGTGGCTTTCAGCGGCAGGGCTATGCCGGGCGAGGATAAGCAGGGCGGAAAATACGTAAACACGGCGGATACGCCCGTTTACAAAAAGAGCGAAAACCTTTTCGGCATAAATTTTGCGAAAAATGTTTGCTCCGAGCGCGTAATATTGGTTGAGGGCAATATGGACGTAATATCCCTGCACCAGGCGGGCTTTGAAAACACCGTAGCCCCCTTAGGCACGGCGTTTACTACCGAGCAGGCGAACCTGCTTTCGCGCTATACAAAGGAAATTGTGCTTATGCTCGACGCCGACGCGGCGGGGCAAAAGGCGGTGCGAAGGGCTTCCGAATTGCTTGAAAATACGGGGCTTTCCGTTAGGGTGGTAGTAGTACCCGACGGCAAGGACCCCGACGAATATATAAAGAAAAACGGTAAAGAGCGCTTTGCGGCGCTGCTTGAGGGCGCGGTGAGCGATATGGAGTATAAGCTGCTTACCGCCGCAAAGGATATAAACTTTGATAATGAGGACGGCAGGCTTAAATATTTAGCCGCCGCAGCGGAAATAATAGCCGCGTCGGACGATATTATGACGCGGGATATTTACATAGGCAGGCTTTCGGAAAAGTACGGCGTTTCAAGAACCGCGCTAAACGCCAGAATTGAAGAGCTGCGCAAAAGAAACCGCCGCCAAAAGCAGAAAAAGGAAATATCCGACATTATTCGACCGAAATTTACAAAGGACGACATAAACCCCGAAAGGCGGAAATCGGTAAAGGGCACGGCGGCAGAGGAAACGCTTATAGCGGTGCTGCTTAAAAACCCCGATTTTTACAAAATTGCAGCTGAAAAGCTTCCGCCCGAAAAAATGCTCACCTCGCTTAACCGCAGGATATACGAAACCATACTTTCGGTGCTGGAGCGCGGCGGCACGCTTGATATTTCAGCGTTTGCCGAAAAGCTGCTGCCGGCTGAAATAGGGTATCTTGTTTCCCTGCAAAACAGCGAAAAAGCGGGTAAAAACCCCGAAATTGTATTAAAAGATTGCATAGGGGTAATATTAGAAGAGGATATGCTGCTGGAGTCTTCCGAAAAGTCGGAAAATTCGGTTGAAGAATGGGCAGCGGGTCTTCAGAATCTTATCGATAAAAAAGTGAGAGGAAAGTAAACAATGGAAAAGAACAAAAAAACAGAGGAAATTAAAGAGAACACCGCGGCAGAGACCGACGCCTTTGAATCGGAGGAGGACAGAAACCTTACTATAGACGATATTGAGAACGCGCCCGACGACCCCGAGGAGCTTTTTTCGGAGCCGCCCACTCTTGATATTGATTTTGACGAGGAACCGACCGACGACGAATTAAAGCTTGAGGAAATGGATGTTGACGC
>OHBM01001890.1_pt1 | contig 14618 bp, 20 predicted proteins | sample 1577251 | NCBI WGS metagenome assembly OHBM01 (sample SAMEA3541557, study PRJEB24748) | human gut metagenome | biome: human gut; feature: human-associated habitat; material: faeces | place: China | collected 2012 | reverse complement strand
TTGTTTTGTTGATACTTTCATACGTCTTTATTTTATGTTTTATCTAAAGAACGATAGACATTTGTTTATTCTCATGCTTCAATTCTTGTTATTTATTCCATAGTTACCTTATCCTTTTTCAAAGCTAATCTTTCACTTAAGATTTCCTTGACATACTTGGCGAGAAGTTGACTATTGTCTTTTACATCAAATGCCATAAGGCTCTGTTCATGACAAGGAGTCATTCCTCTACCATCATCAGCTTGTTGCCAAAGTTCTAAATGAATTATGCCTGTTTGAACATTCAACTTTACTATGCAAGCCACGGATTGTTGATAGTAACTTTTCAACGAACGTTCTTTAATAAACTTCAGATAAGCGGATGTGGAATTTATTGAAGTTCGCATGACCATACTACTTTTACCCAAACAGAAAAATATCGCATTGGCCAATTCTTCCTCGGATGCTGTAGCAGGAAGAAAGATAATTGGTTTATCTTCTACTTGGCATCCCTCAAAAATCCGATAGAGAGTTATCACCTTGAAACCTTTTGATGAAAAGGAAATGCAACAAGACTTTTTTCTATGGGAATAGAGAAGTTTGCAAAGCCAAAATTTTATTCTTTTACACATAAACATAGTGAATTCATATAGAAAAATTTGATATGGTGTTTTTTTTTCTTATCGTCTCCTGTTTAAATGCTCCAATTAGGGCATTTTTATAGGAATTTTTCTTTCATCAACAGACATCATCTTGACTATATTTGACATTTCATTCTCAAAATTAGATAATTCTGATGTTTTTTTCGATTTACTACCTTCATAAAGGGTTCGGTAAGAAATCTTGAGATGCCTTACAAAGCGTAGCCATAGATAGCGTAAGCCTGTACCGATACGAAGAATAATAATATTCTCCAAATAATATCTGAAAAGTTCTTCCATACTCAATAGAGATCTCTGATTTTTTCTTATGGCTGCATACAAAGACAGTGTAGCTAATGAACTTCGCAGAGAGTCTAATAGCATAAAACGTACTATTAAAAATTACCAATAATTTTTATCCAATACCCCAATGAGATGGAATTTACATTCAAATCCATTTCATTGGGACATATAATTAAAACTGTTTATTTGTTTCTAATAACATATTCAAATTCATCAAAATTCTCATATCCTAATTCTATTAAGACTTGGCGACTGTGTTTTCTGTCATCTTCGGTGTTGAACTTGGGGATTATGGGGAGACGAAGGATGATCTTGTCTTTATGTTTGGCATGAGTGTTGAGCCAGACAAGGTTGTCGATAACTTGCCGGTTGGGCTTACCTGTGTAGGCTTGATAGATGGCAGGATTCATGTCCTTGATGTCGATGATAAAGGAGTCAATGTATGGGGTGACTTTCTCCAAGTGATGGCGAGGTACGTTTAGACTCGTCTCCATCGTAAAGTGCCATCCCTCTGGGCATAGTTCACAAAACTCCTTTATGAATGAACTCCACAGAAGCGGTTCACCTCCACCAAAACAGATGCCGCCTCCTGTAGCTAAGAAGTAGAGGTGGTTGTCCATCTCCACGTTCGCCATCAGCAGTTCTGTATCCACCTCCTGCCATACGCTGTCAGCATCAAGGCATTGGGGATTGAGACAGTACTTGCAATGAAGAGGACAACCATGAAATGCTACGAGCGTAGTAACCCCCTCACCGTCAATTGTAAGGCGATGACGGTCGATACAGATAAGTGGAGCTGTATTCATCTTATTCAGGTCTGAAATTTACAGGAACAACATATTTCATTTTCACAGCTTTGCCATTTTGTTTTGCAGGATTCCATTTTGGCATACTTTTCACAACCCTGATGGCTTCCTTGTCAAGTTCAGGGATAATGCTTCTAATTACCTTTACATCACTCAGACTTCCGTCCTCGTTTACAATAAAGACAACATTAACTCTGCCCATAGCAGCACCTTCCCAACAAATTTCTGGATAGCGTAGATTATCCTTGATGTATTTCATCAATGCAGCCATACCACCTGGGAATGAAGGCATCTCCTCTACAACACCAAATATATTGCTGTTTTCTATGGAGTCTGTATCAACAGCTGATTGCATTAAAGCGGTATTGCCTTTTTTTGATTTCTTGGATGTGGTACCTTTCCTATCATTTGAAGTTCGCTCTTTTGTTATTTCCATTCGAGGATTGCTTGGAATCTCTCCTAATTTTCTATTTTCTTCTTCTGCATATTTAGCCTCATCACTAAACGAGATATCTCCTTCCAATTGTCTGTCTCCAGGTTTAGGCACTTCTTCTTTCACTATATTAAGTTCACCTTGAGTAGCATCCGAAGATATTCTTTGTACCTTTCCATCCGAACAAGCTGTCATAGCGACAAGTCCTGCTGCTATGCCTGCTACCTTAATGGCTTTTCCAGCCATTTGTTTGAGGTGCAGCTCATATTCCAAGTCTCTTACATCTTGCTCACATTTAGGGCAAGTTCCCATACATTCACCCTTATAATTACATTCTTCAGGTGAATAGTCTATCCCATTGGCATCTGCTATTTGTTTGCGTATTGCCTTGAGCGTATCACAAATATTGCGTCCTCTATTTTCCATAATTTATTTCTTTTCTTGTTTTGCTTTCTTAAAATGTTTGTCCTTTTTGATAAAAGGAGCAGTTCCTTTGATGTCAGGAACGATACCAGCAGTTACTTCTCCTAAAATGCTTCCAGTTAAAGTAACAATATTGAGTTTGTCTTGGCTCATTTCCGAAAGTTTGATGACTCGGTCTTGAAAGCCGATGAGTTTTACAGTTATCGTATCCCCTTGCTTTACTTCGATGGTAAAATTTCCATCAATGTCAGATACCGTTTGCTTTTCTGAAAGTTTGGCAGTGATAATGGCTCCGATGATTGGATTTTCTTCATCATCATTGTCAATAATATGCCCTTGTACCAATAATACTCCTTTTTTGCTAAGATTTTCTTTTTCTTTGAGTAAGGTAGAATCTTTAGAAGTATATTCTTGATAACTAATAGGAATAACTTCTTCTGTCAAGGATGAAGTCGAGTTGTAAGATGTCCTTTGTGTTGCACAAGATGTGGTGGATGTGGTAATGGTGGTAATTCCCAATGCTACTCCTGCAACCTTGATAACCTTTCCTGCTATCTGCTTTAGTCGCAACTCCTGCTCCAAATATCTCACGTCTTGCTCACATTTTGGACAAGTACCCTTGCATTCACCTTTAAAGTGACATTCTTCGGGCGAATATTCTATCTCATTGGCATCCGCTATTTGCTTGCGGATTGCTTTGAGGGTATTGCATATGTTACGTCCTCTTGTTACCATTGCTTATTTTCTTTTATGCTTATGTCCTTTTTTTACAACAACTATTTCTCCAGTGAGTCCTCCACTTTCTGTCAAAGTGATAACATTGAGCTTTTCGAGGTTCATTTCAGAGAGTTTGATAATTCTGTCTTGCATACCAATGAACTTAATGGTGATGGTGTCTCCTTGCTCCACTTCAATGGTGAAGTTTCCGTCAATATCTGCTGCCGTTTTCTTTCCAGAAAGTTTAGCTGTGATGAAAGCTGTACAAATCGGTTCTTTTGTTTTTTCGTCAATGATATGCCCTTGGACAAAAAGTACTCCTTTCTTATTCAATGTTTCTCTTTCTTTTAGCAGGATGGAGTCTTTGGATGTATATTCCTGGAAGTGAATCGGAATAACTTTTTTTGGTAGTGGAGGGGTAGAGTTGTAATATCCTTTTTGTGTAGAGCACGACATAATAGATGTTGCAAGAGCTGTCATTTCCAATGCTACCCCTACGACCTTTATAGTCTTTCCTGCTTTCTTCCTAAGTCGCAATTCATGTTCCAAAATTTTCACATCTTTCTCACATTTTGGGCAAGTACCCTTACATTCACCCTTGAAGTGACAATCTTTGGGTGAATAATTAATCCCATTGGCATCCGCTATTTTTTTGCGAATAACCTTGAGAATATCGCAGATGTTGTGTCCTTTTGTTCTCATAAATTGATGTTTTTAGGTGTTCTATATTTCCATTAATCGCAAAATGAGTGTATAAATGTTATTAGTCTTTATTTCAAAAACTACTCTTGAACGATATCATTTCCAAAAATACGAAAAACAATTCACATACAAGAACTTTTTGTGTCTTATTTTGCACGAAAAAGTAATTTATAAAGAGGCAAGGTACTACTGAGACAAGGATAAACGCAGTCTTGCCTAAAGGCAGTAAAGAAACACATGGAAATAATATGGATACGAGATTGAACAAAGTCCATATCAACAGACAAGTAAATCCAATCATGATATAATCCGATACACATATTCCTACAGTTTCGTTATAAGGTATTCTTGTGTTGTTCCCTTTACGATTTCTGTAAAACTTCAAATAGTAAAACAAACATTCAAAAAATCTGTTTAAAAGAGTTTGCGTTTTCTTATCGCAGTTAAAAATGCAATAATATAGCCTATTCCAAAACAATTCTATATACTTCATATAGGCCTCTCTTTCTTTGAATTGGTTCTTTTTGAAATAAAAGAATAAATGACATACTGGATACAAATTGGCAGGAGATTGACTATCCCCAACCAAACAAACACTATGAGGCTCAAAGATAAGGCTGCCCCATTGGTTACAACTAAGGAAATAATGCCTATCAAAAGCAACGTCACAAGACTATTCAATATTATTTGTCTTTTCAGCAAAAATTCCTTTCTAACAGATTTTGCCCAAAGCCAAGCAAGCAAAGCCATACTCAAGTTAAACAAGGAAATACAAATCGTAAGCATAATGCCCATAAAATGTCCCAAGTACAAGACCACTGCAGGAATAATATAGGCAACAAATGTAGCCACAAATACTGTGAGCAAATATTTCTTTGTATCTTTATCTCTTAGTTTCATATTACGTTCATTATATTTTTACTCTGTATTGTACACGCACACTTACCGTGTCCACCGCCTCTTGGGAATGGACGCATGAGGCAAATAAACAAAAATGCCAATAAACTGAAGAGTATTTTCATAAGCAACAATTCTTTTTATTTACTTCAACTCAAAGGTTGCCATGAAAGGCACCTTCTCACCATCTATGCTATCCTCATAAAAAAAGCGGTAAACGCCTGGTTTGTTGGGAAGAATATCGGGAAAAAGATGGGCAATAATGGTGCCGCTTTGACCATCGTTTAAAACATGACCGATGGCCGTGAACAAGCAATCGGTGGGCACAACAAACCAATTGCCATCCGCTCCTTGGGCTGTGATGCTATATGCTTCGCCATACATGAATTCTTTACCACTATGGTTGGTTATAGTGAATTTGATTTCTGTGGTGCCCAATGGATAGGAAGGTTTCTCCGCCTTGAGGGAGATGCCTTGGTAGGTGCTCACGCCTTCCCTGTTGTCGATGATAGGGTCCAACTTGCTCTCAAACCTGATGGCGGGCGAGTTGTAAATCTGCCTACGAAACTCCTGCTGCTTCTCCTTCGTGTTCCAACGGAGCGCAACATCAATGGAGTTGGATCCCATTCCAAATCCAACAACATTTCGCAAGGCCGGGGTCTTGTCTTCCGACAGGAACTTCCGCTCAAGTATCCGCATAATGGCGTTCAGTTCCCTATGCGAATATTTACGCGCCGAAGCCTTGCGATAGGTTCTCTTCTTGCTCTTGACAACTCTCTTTTTGCTAATGGCAACCCTCTTTTTGCCAACAGTTGCCACTTTCTTTTGCTGAATGGCCATTGATGGGTTGCAAGCAGCACAAGTGGTTTGCATTGAAAGGAACATTGTCAATCCTAATATTATTGCATTGAGGAGTTTTGGCTTCAGTCTCATAGTTATCAGCAATTAATAATTTAACATGTAGAGAGATATGAACTCTTATAGTATATTTCTTTTCAAGGATGAAAACAATTGTCATAAGGAAAAATCACTTTGCCTTATGACAATTATACACAGTTAGAATACTTAAAACAGATATTCTATTTCAACAGACTATCAAAAGTCCTTATTAACGAAATAGGATCTTTATCAAATTCTTTCGTATCTAAATTAGACACAGTTTCTTTCATCACAGGATATGGCTTAAATACAATTTTAAGCAACATTTTCGCACCAATACTACTTCCCATCCAATAACCCTTTGCCACATCTTCATTCTTTACCTTAAAATAGAAAACATAGTTTGTGCCTTCCAAATGTAATGTTTTGGTATTTGTTATTGTTGAGATATAGTGTATATAGGCAGACACATTTTTCCCTTCATACACAGGTTTGAGGAATATCGGAGTTTTGTATGGTTTTGGATTTTTGTTCCAAACGCTTGGCAATGATTTTGCGCCATAAGCGGAACGAACTTTATCCATTCTTTAGATTTTGAATCGTAGTACTTAATGCTCTTTATCTCTGTAGATTTGTATTCTTTCTTTTCTCTAGACTTGGAATCTTTAGCAACAACGACATCACCATCATCAAGCATAAATAAAGTTTTTGTGACTCCCTTAACCACATTCCCGTTGTTTAAGGTAATTTCAACATTGTCCTGTGCTTGTACCATTACACACAACAAGAGGGCAAGAAACATAAAAAATATTCTTTTCATACTCATGTTTTTTTACGGTTTGACTTAATGTCACAAAAATACTTTTTTTTCTTTGCTATCCAAAAAAATAAACACGTTTTTTAACTTTTTTATCCGTGCGAATAGTAATATTTAACGCTTGAAACGAAAAATGGTTTATGGAAACTGTTATCTGTTATTTGTTATCTGTACAGCAAAAAAAATCGTTTTTGGAAACTGTCAACTGTAACGCTTGGGGATGATGTTATTGACCTGTCATGTGACATTTTACTCTTGTATAGACTACACCCTTTATCCAAGTCTTCAAAAGAGACATTTGAGATAGTGTTACTTATAAGAAGTTTTTTAACTCGTAGAGAACAAACAGTTGCCCCGGAATCTTTCAAATAAAATAGCTCCTCACCGTTCTCCAATGATTATGATTCGCATAAATCCTTGCATTTCTCCCAATGGGCATTGAATTCCTCTTTGCTAACCAACATATTGGTTTCTATCGAATACAAGTCATATTGCAGGATAATGGACATCGGAGGATTGTGTTTGATGAAATCTTCTGGAAAGCAACCATCTATTTCGACATTAGCTACGCAATAGTTGCCATCCGCAGAAATTGTAATAGCCCTTGATACTCTCACGCAATCAAACTCGCCATAGCAAACCGTGTCGAACACCTTTATCTTGAAATAGAACTTGTATATCAATATTCTATTGTTGCATGGAAGTTGTTTTCTCAGACGGATGCACAAATGAGCCAAGGACAACAAAAAACTTTTCTTTGCATCCTTTGGAGACATTATCAGTGTGAAGTGCTTGCCAAGCTGACCTACGGAATTCACTTCGACTTTTGTTTCTGGGGCTTTCTTGGAGACAAGTATCTTGACTTCCTTCACCGCCTTGCTCCAAATCTCGACGTAATCAGGAAAAATAAGGTAATAGTAGCTGCTGAAAAAGAACTCCTTCGTCTCAGGCTTGTACTGTATAAAGAAGTTGGCTGAATCAAAAGATTCGGTAAACTGTTCTTCAGGCATAATCCGAGAATCATTGGGCGACTTCTCGCAAACCCTACTAAGCATCTTGACTCGCCTCTTGAACAATATTTTATATCTGTTGTGATATAGCTTGAAAGCAATGACGATAATTGCCAAAACGGCAAGGATTGCCAACCCTATAATATTCGTAAAGAAAAGAAGGAGAAAGATATATACGCCATATATGATGACGCAACTCCATAAAACGACCATTCCAAGTTTAGACATTATTTTTTCTATCATAAAGCTATTCGTTTTTGTGGTTTTTTGAATCCACGATTTTCTGTTATCTATGATACAGGCAGTGCCCTTTTCTGTAGTCTTCGGAAGATAATCTTTTTTTGTTTTCAAACGCCATTTTATAGTCTTTCACATGCCATTCCCATGCTTCTTGCATTACATAATCCTTGTCATATAATATCCAAATTAACCTGTCCCATTCGTAGTTCGAGGCTTTGGGAACCATCGTTACTTTACTTCCTTTTTTACCACTTGGTCGATTGGCTTTTACTTGATACCTTACATTTTTATAAACAAAATCTGCACCTTTGGCAACAGCAGTTTTATCTCTCATGTAATCGGAGTATTCTTTCTCAGACATACCTATCAACATTGCTGCATCATATTCAGAAATTGAACTCGTAATAGACGGAGCTATACCAAAACTTGCTTGCCATTGCAAAGCAACATCTACAAGTATATCTCTTAGCTTTACTTTTTTATCCATAGTAGTATTAATTTTAGCCTGTGAATTTGCAATCCACAGAAAGTGAATATTAATGTCTATTTTTTCTTCTTGTTGACATCTTTATTTACCTCTAACCAAAGCAGAAAAGATAATAGAAAACATATAAAAGCCACATACTTTCCTCTTTCTATACCAGAATCACGACAAAAGACTCTATCAAGTTTCTCGTCGTAAAAGAACGTGGTATTGTTAAATCCAAGCTGTAAACTATCACTCTTATTTATGACAGTGTCGTATTTTTTACCTTGATAAATAATGTCTGCCGATGGGTGATGTCTTGAGCTACTTCGCAAATCCAACTTTATTATCTCACAAGCGATATTGCTTTGTGTTGTAGAGATTTTAGCTTCTCTATCAGATACTATAAACATATATGCCGTAAAAAGTCCGACAGCTATGTTTATCATAGCCACAACTATTTTTCTTCCCATAGCTTTCCTTATTTGTCCTTGCGGATTTATAAATTATTGCATTGTTCCATGAGAATTTTATCTATCATAGAACATTTCTTGAAAAAGGGATATGTATGATAAAAGTCCTTCGGGTCAATGGAGTCAGAATCTTGCTCCATCATCCATGCCGAAACGATTAAGACCATCATTTCGTAGTTCGCCTTTTCTTTCTGCCGTGGAGACAATCGTTTCAATGCTTTCCGAAGCCCTTCTATCTTTTGGGGATATTTCCGCAACATTCGGCTTAATCCTTCAGAAAGGGTCTCGTCATACGTCTCATCGGTATGCGACAAGCAATGCCTTATCACCAATATGTAGTCCTGCTCTTCGGAATGTTCTTGGGCAAAGAAATCACCATCTATGATTCGGCTGAGAAATAGGCTGTCGGTATTCGTTTCTTTCTTGCCTTTCAATTCTATCCTTCTTATGCTTTTGTCACAGAAAAGGACTCCATCAGTAGAAGCGTTTAGTGGATAGATATAACATTTTTCTCGCCCTCTTTTAAACAAGTATTTTATATCATAGAAGATTTCGCCAGTCACAGTTAGCGTATCAGCCTCTAATGAAGCAAAGTAAAATTCTTCGATTTTATTTTTGCCAAGTGCTTTGTTACTTTTGGAGATTTCCAATGTGCCAGTGGTGTCATTATCAAATGTAAGTTTTACAGATACTGTTGTGTCAGAAAGTTTCACATCTCCGACATAACAACATATACCTTTTCCAAAAGTAGCTGATTGACATCCCATACTGCATAGAAACAGTATGGTGATGCTTGTCAAAATGATAGCTTTTCTTCTTCCCATAATCACTTTAAACATTACGTTCTTTTTCATTCGTAATAAGTTCTTTCATATCCACAGACAGTAATTGTGCAATTTCAAGAAGTGTGGTAAGGTTAGGTTGAGAGCGGTTGCATACGTAAGCATTGACCGTACTGAAACTTCTTCCCAACTTCTTTGCAAGCCATGTTTGGCTTATCCCTTTGTCCTCTAAGACTGCTCTTATACGATTTAATTTCATGTTTTTATCGTTTCTATGCTACAAAAATAACGTTTTATTTTGATAATCCATCCAAATCCCTTGAATATCTGCTGTATTCCGTCGTAATTTAGACAAAATAGAAATATAATCTGCAAAAATGGAACTAAGCAATTGATTTCCCAATATGGCAAGATACATATATGCGTTTATGAATATGTTCTTTTTGCCATACTCTTAAAATGACGTTACATGAAAATTACTGTTGGTAACTACTCTTTTACCTTTGCAAAGACTAATCTTAATATTTTGTAAAATCACAGCATAAAATGTTGTTTTTCAGAAATTAGATTTAACTTTGCACTCGAAATCAAAGCGTTCTTTGTATATTGCAAAGTTGTGAAAGAAAAAGAATATAGCTCGTTTCTAAATCGTTAGCAGTTACATTCTTTAAAGTACTTAACTTACTGATATTCAATCAATAAAAGATTTTGTTGTGACTCAAGCAATGGAAGGTGATATGCTTTTCGATACCACACTCTTTTAGCCAGTTCTGCATCACACCATACGTCATAGTACGTTTGAAACCTTGGAAGATATATGTTCTGTTGGTCTTTGGATGGATGAGAGCATATGCATCATCGCCAATTGGAACCTGGGTCTGGCATTTTGTCTTCACACAAATAAAATCCAGATAATATCCACCATCAGCATAGCTACGGATATTTTCCCATTTCAATCTCAGGATGTCGCTGATACGGAGACCTGTCAGACAAGAGAATAAAGCTGCCTTTCGAACCACCGGAATAGAACATTCTGTGTTGTACATTCTTCTAACTTCCTCCAATGTAAGACTTTGCTTCACTGGCGTTGTACATGAAATGTTTTCCAAAAGGCTGGCAAGATCATCTGTCAACCTACGCTCACGGTATGCCTTTGTCAAGACCTGCTTGAACACATTCCAATAGGCTGATGCCGTATTTCTGGAAATAGACTTCTTGATAACATGTCCACCTCTTGATGAAACTTTGGTATCAAGGAGATATTCCATATACTTGTTACAGTAAAGTACATCAAGCATCTCAAATGTACATTTGCCTTTACTGAATTTCTCGAAATGCTTATAGGCTGCATCACACTTCACGTAGTTGCGATTGACCATATTTCTGAAATATTCGAGAAAGTCCTCCTTCAATCTGTCACGGTTGAAGAAATCGTATTTCTCATCGAGAACATCAATGTACACCTTACAACGAATAGCTTCTGCCTTGGCAAGAATCTTGTCATTGTAGAGCTTCTCCTGCTTGTTGGCAGGATCGGCATAAATGTACATGCCAAGTGAGCGACGGCGTATCAACTCCATCGTCTCCGGGTCTCTATATCCTGGCCAAAAGTCCAGGAAAAGTGACTTTGTTCCGTTGCGTCTGTCACGCATACGGAGCTTAACGGTTTTACATACTTGCATAATATATCTGATTTTTGTATTAATAAAATTCGTTTGCAAAATTCTTAAATGATACTACATTGACATCAGTAAAGAGAAAGTAAATCATACTATTCAGTATAATCTGTTTTCAAATCATCATTTTTGAAACGTTTTTCCATGAGTCTGTCGAATTCTTCTTTTCTAAAGAACATGAATTGCCCCTTCTTTACTTTAGTGACTTTGTAATGCTTGACGTAATAATGAACAATATCCTTTGTCATTCCATACTTCTTCATTGCTTCTTCTACGGAATAGTAGCGTTCTCTTCCTTCGAAATATCCAGTCTTCAGCGCCTGGATGTGCTGCTTTGAATAGTAGGTTACTCCATATTCAACTTTTGAAGGTATCTTATGCCTGTAGATGAATGAACGTACTGCGTCATGCGTCATCTTGTAGGTATCTCTCATCTCCTCAGGAGTAATCCAGTCATTTATATCCGCATACTTATGCTTTTGATTATACAGGATGTCAATGGCCTTCTTCTCATAGAAGTTGAAATTTTTAAGAGCTATTTTAGGAGTTTTGTTCTCTCTGGTCATCACGCCGACATGCTTGATGGTAATCTTGAACATTTCTGCCACTTCCTCAGTTGAGTAATATCCTTCTGGAGTAGGAGGACATGCTCGCTCCTGTGCTTTTGCCTGGAAGATGACACGTTCTGTTCCATCCAGGTTCTCAACTTTCTTGGTGTTGCCCATTCGCTGTTGAGTAATCTTGTCGAAGTCGGTTCTATAGATCATCGTGAACTTACCTCGCTTCTCTGTCCTTACATCATAATTTTTAAGAGTGTAGCTAATCTGATCCTTTGTTAAGCCATACTTTTCTGAAATCTCTTCGTAAGTGTACCAGTCCGGATCTACCTCATTACCTTTTTGCTTGATACTATCGATATGTATTTTTGAGTAATAGGCTTTACCATTTCTGTTTACCCTTGGTACCTTGTGATAGGTTACAAAACTCATAGCGTTAGTTCGAGTCATACCATACATCTCCATCACCTGATCCATTGTATAGTAGTTGTCGAGATCGATTTCTTCAAGAAGGTCTGCAAACTTTGCATCAACTGCCTTTTTACTGAAGAAGGTGTTACGTCCTACATAGACTTTTGGAATACCCAAACGGTCACAGCGTCCCCATACGGCCTTGCGACCGATATTATATTTCTCCATGATTTCACGCAAAGTATAATACTCCTGGTCATCTTTGCGTTTATAGCTTTTCTTCTTGTATGCACCAGCTTCCTCAAAGTACTTATCAAGATCTTCACGACGAACATATGTCTTACGTCGTAGTCTGACAGCTTTGAGTGTTCCAGAGTAAAAGCATCGATACACAGTAGTAACACTAACACCAAGAAGAAATGCGACATCTGAAGGTGTCAAGAAAGGTCGAGAAGCGATTTCCAGACTTTGCAAATTCTGAGCATCGTCCTTCTTACTTTCTCTTGCTTTTTTCTTTTTCTCGGCTTCTTTCTTCCGATGCACAACACGAGCACACCTCTTGGAGCAATACTTATTTGTGATTTTGGTAGCAATGAACTCTTCACCACATACCTCACATTTTCTTAAAATCCTCATTTTTGTTTGCTATTTAGTACCCTATGAGTCCCCCAAATTCTTTTGCAGCAATTTTCACGTTTTTGCAGCAATTTTCATGATGGTGTCCAACATGAGAAATGTCGGTCACTGGAAAGGTTTGCAGATTTTGCAAATAGTGTCCAAAAATAGAATTTTGGCTTTCCATTTGATCACAGAATTGAGGGCCACGAATGAAATTTGAGCCAAAAATACACCAAAATATTGGTTTCTACAAATTACAAATGGAATGTGTTAAGACGAAAAAAGCCACCTAAATAGGTGGCTTGCAAGCAGTTATAAAAATGTTCGTTTTAGTGCTGTCCAGGGGGTTACTTTCCGATGCAAAAGTGCTTGAAGATATTATTCAGCGTTTCCTGACTGCTTATCTGTCCACCGGTGATTTCTCCCAATTCTTCCAGCACCATCTTGAGGTCTTCGGCTATGATGTCGCCACTCATGCCCATATCCATTGACTCCAAGACACGGGAGAGGGATTCGTCGGCACGGAGCAATGCTTCATAATGGCGGGCACTCGTCACAATTACATCGTTCTCCGTAATCTCCGGAATGTCGGCTGCCCTGACGAGAGCTTGCTCCAAACCAGAAACGTTTTCGCCTGTACGGGCACTTATATTCAAGATAGAAACATTCTCATCTGACAATGAAATGGAAGATGAAGTCTGGCTATTCTCATCTGATGGAAGCAAAGCCTTATCAAATGAAATCTCATCGATTTTATTGAAAACCATCAGCATTTTCTTGCCCAGATTCTTCTCCTTCATATCCTCTATTTCCGCTTCCGTAGGCTGTGCATCAAGGAGCCAGATCACTATCTTGGCCTCTTCCATCTTCTGATAGGTGCGCTCGATTCCGATGTTCTCCACCACATCATCCGTCTTACGGATTCCAGCTGTATCGATAAAGCGGAAGGTGATACCTCCCAAATTCATGGTATCTTCAATGACATCGCGAGTGGTACCGTGAATGTCACTCACGATGGCACGTTCTTCGTTCAGGAGGGCATTCAGCAGGGTGGACTTACCGGCGTTTGTTTCGCCGACGATAGCCACAGGCACTCCGTTCTTCAGGGCATTGCCCACGCTGAACGTATCTACCAAGTGATGGATAACCTGCTCAATCTGACGGGCGATGTCTTCCAGTTCTGAACGATCGGCAAACTCCAGTTCCTCGTGGTCGCTGAAGTCGAGTTCCAGTTCCATGAGGGAAGTGAGGTGGAGCAGCTTGTCGCGCAGGACAGCCAGTTCACGACTGAATCCACCACGCATCTGATTCATGGCCATGCGGTGGGTAGCGGCAGAAGTGGATGCAATGAGGTCGGCCACGGCTTCGGCCTGGCTTAGGTCCATTTTGCCGCCCAAGAAGGCCCGTTGCGTGTACTCACCGGGAGCGGCCAGGCGGCAACCATTACCGATGAGCAGTTGCAACACCTTCTGAAGAATATAGCTCGAACCGTGGCACATGATTTCCGTGCTATCCTCGCCCGTGTACGAGTGGGGGGCACGGAATAAGCTTACAAGTACTTCGTCTATGATGTTTTCTTCTTCATGGATATGACCGAAGGTCAGTGTGTATGGCTTGGCATCCTTCAGCTTCTTCCCCTTCCGGGCAGGGGTAAATATGCGGGATGTTATCTCTATGGCATCCGGTCCGGAGACACGGATGCATCCTATGGCTCCCCCTTGGGCGGTGGCTATGGCACAAATGGTATCTTGGTTCATTTTATCCGGCTTATTTTTATTCAGCAAAGAT
>OHBM01001888.1_pt1 | contig 14634 bp, 9 predicted proteins | sample 1577251 | NCBI WGS metagenome assembly OHBM01 (sample SAMEA3541557, study PRJEB24748) | human gut metagenome | biome: human gut; feature: human-associated habitat; material: faeces | place: China | collected 2012 | reverse complement strand
ACGGACAACGTAGTTGTTCGGGTTGCTAGGCGCCAGTGGCGCCTGCTTAGCAACGACCGGAGCGGAAGCGGAGACCGAATCCCCGATGTCTGATTTTTTTACATTATCATTAAAATCAACAAAACAGTTGCAATTTATGGATAAATAAGTTATACTTGGAAAGCAGTTTTGCGGGTGTGGCGGAATTGGCAGACGCGCTAGATTTAGGTTCTAGTGTCCCCGACGTGCAGGTTCAAGTCCTGTCACCCGCAGTAGGAAGGAATATCGGAAACGGTGTTCCTTTTTTTGACGGTCACTTCTCACGAATGCATCATAATCCCCCATTCGCTTCTGGAGCGCCACTGCTCATTCATCCAGTCGACAGCCTGCTGTTTTCCTTCTTCTGTGAATGGAAAAGTGGCGGAAATTTTCTGGTCGTCGGGAGTGGTTGCAAAATTATAAGGTCCAGGCCAGACTGTGGCACGGAAGATATCGTTTTCCGCGTCATCTTTGTCTTTTTTTACAAGGTAGCGCATGCCCTTGTAACTTCCGGTAAACTTTTCTTTTTTATAAAAATTCATATTTAAAATTTCTTCTGTGGTAATCATGGAAAACCTCGCTTTTGATAAACTATATTCATTATAATCTTTTTTCAAAAAAAAGATAGTAAAAACAAAATGTTCTCTATATAATGAAATACAGATGCAGGTTTGAAAAAGACAGCAGGAATAAATTATAGCAGGACAAAAAGGAGAACCACACTATGAAATTTTCAGAAATGCCATACAAACGCATTGATATGGAAGAAGTAGAAAAAGAGTATAAGAGCATTATCGAGCGCACGAAGAATGCAAAAAGCGGGGAGGAGCAGTTTGAAATCCACCGGGAGTACTATAAATTTACCGCAGATGTGCAGACAAGCATGGAACTTGCAATGATCCGCCATGATATTGATACGACCGATGAATTTTATGAGAAAGAAAGCGATTTCTATGATGAGGTCGGACCGATCATCAGCCAGTATGAGAATGAATACGGAAAAGTACTTTATGATTCTCCTTACAGAGACTATCTGGAGAGTAAGATCGGAAAAGTAACATTTAAAAATATCGAGATCGCAAACAAGGCTTTTGACGAGAAGATCATTCCGTTAATGCAGGAAGAAAATGCATTGAGCAGCCGTTACAGTAAGCTGATCGCTACAGCGAAGATTCCTTTTGAGGGAGAAGTTTACAATCTGTCGCTCATGAAAAAGTTCCAGACCAGCCCGGATCGCGAGTTGAGAAGAAAAGCATGGAAGGCAGTCAGTGACTATTTCCTGTCTGTTACAGATGAGATCGACGAGATTTACGATAAGATGGTGAAAAACAGAACCGAGCAGGCAAGACAGCTTGGCTATGAGAATTATGTGGAGCTTGGTTATTACCGTATGAACCGCAACTGTTATGACAAGGAAATGGTCGAAAATTTCCGGAAACAGGTGAAAGAATACTTTGTCCCGTTTGCCAATAAACTACATGAGCAGCGCAGACAGCGTATTGGTGTGGAGAAGCTTTCCTATATTGATACAGATGTCTATTTCACGAATGGAAATCCTGCGCCGATTGGAACACCGGAGGAGATCCTTGCGGCAGGACAGAAAATGTACAGTGAACTGTCTCCGCAGACAAAGGAATTTTTTGATTTCATGATGGAGAACGAACTTTTTGACGTGCTCGGAAGAAAAACAAAGCGTCAGGGCGGCTATATGACCTATATTCCAAATTTCAAGTCTCTGTTTATTTTTGCAAACTTCAACGGAACAAGCGGAGATGTGGACGTCATCACCCATGAATGTGGCCATGCATTCCAGGGATATCTGTTAAGAGACGAAGAGATCCGTGAGTTCGCCGATATCACAATGGAGACAGCGGAAATCCACTCCATGTCGATGGAGTACTTCGCATATAACTGGATGGAATTATTCTTCGGAGACCGGAAAGACGATTACCTGAAAATGCATCTGGAAGATTCCGCTGCGTTTGTCCCATACGGCTGCATGGTGGACGAGTTCCAGCACATTGTGTACGAAAAACCGGAGATGACACCGGCAGAACGCAAGGCAGTCTGGGCAGGATTGGAAAAAGTTTACCGCCCGCACATGGATTACGAAGAAGATCCTTTCTTTGGACAAGGCGGCTTCTGGCAGAAACAGCCGCACATTTTTGGCAGCCCGTTCTATTATATTGATTACTGTCTTGCAAGTGTGTGTGCGATGCAGTTCAAAGTCATGATGGATGAAGACTTTGAAAAAGCATGGAAGAATTACTATAAACTCTGTAATCTTTCCGCACGTGATTTCTTTACCAATGTGATCGTGGAAGCAGGGTTAAATAGTCCTTTTGAAGATGGATGTATGGAAAAGCTGGTTGACAAATTCGAAAAAAAGGCGTTTAATAGATAACAGATTTTGACAGGCGGATGTCTGTAAAAGTTAGTCGGGAAAATGAATAGAGACAAAGAGCAGGGAAAGGCCCCTAATATGGGGCATCCCTGCTCTTTTTTTACTATGTCAACGAGAAAAATGTTTCTTGGTAAACAAATTTCTGTTGACAAATGTCGACTGCTTTGTATAATACATATTAAGGCAATACTCTGATATCGAGATAATACAGTACATAAGTAAAGCGATAAAAGCTTAAAGAGATATGAGGAGACAGAGGCATTGCAATAAGCTGTAATTAAGCTGTAATAAAGAAACGATGGGAGAGAAAACAGCGGGAAAATATATGATAAAACGTGTGTATAAGGAAGAAAGTGACAAAAGAAAAACTATTGACAAAATCGCAGATGCATGTATAATAGAAGAAGTGTTGTACGCGGGAAAAAGACACTTGTATCTAGTGAGTGCAATAGACGGAAAAGTCTGTTGGCACTTTTTTTGGTTGTAAAAAAATAATTTAGCACGATAACGTGGCGCAATGATAACACATTGAAATTGAAAGCCCGGATCAGAATACGTTTTTTACCGCAGAGAAACAGGAAAAATTATGATATAAGCGCATAAGCGTTTATATAGATTATTTCTACAGGAGGAAATATTATGAAGAAAAAAGTAGTAAGCCTTATGCTTGTACTTGCTATGACAGTCAGCATGACTGCATGTGGCAATAAGAACAATGCCGCAGATGATGCAAATGCTGTCGAAGACACAGAAGCCGGTACAGAATCAGGCAGCAGCGAAGAAGCAGTAGCTCCGGCTAATTATGAAGAAGTATCTGCAGAGCTGTATGACAAAGAACTCGGTGATTTTTGGGCAGCTTACCAGAAAGCTGATGAAGCTGAAACCGTTTCTGAGAAATTTGCACTTGAAGCAATCGCAGAAGCAAAGTTAATGGAATCAGGCGTTATGCTTCCATTACAGTCAAAGGGTGGTAACTATTCCATCTCACGTGTAGCTCCTTACACATTTGACTATACACTGTGGGGCAACGATATGGACAGATACCATAATGCAGTTGTCACAACAGAGCTGATCAAAGCTTCCGATGTCAGCACAATGAGAGCAAAATGGGCTGAGTTAAAAGGAACAGGTGAGTATGAAGCATGGGCAAAATCTTACTTAGAGGAGCAGGGTTACACGCTCAAAGATACTTATAATTATCAGTTATATACACAGGATCCTACCACATGGGATATTCTTGCAACTTCTCAGTCTGTAGATGCTGAAGCAATCGTGAACACATACGATGGATTAATGGAGTATGATGGAGAGGGAACTTTACAGCCTGCATTAGCAGAGAGCTATGAAGTATCTGATGACGGATTAACTTACACATTCCATCTTCGCAAAGGTGCTACATGGGTTGATTCCCAGGGCAGAAAAGTTGCTGATGTGACAGCAGATGACTTTGTTGCCGGAATGCAGCATATGATGGATGCCCAGGGTGGTCTTGAGTACCTGATCGAAGGTATCATCACAAATGCATCCCAGTACATCTCCGGTGAAGTAACAGACTTCTCACAGGTCGGTGTAAAAGCGGTTGATGATTACACATTAGAGTATGATCTGGAAGCTCCTTGCACATACTTCACAACAATGCTCGGTTACAACGTATTTGCTCCAATGAACAGATCCTTCTATGAATCCATGGGTGGTAAGTTTGGTGTTGAGTATGATCCGGATGCAGCAGATTACACATATGGTAAGGATTCTGATTCTATCGCATATTGCGGACCATACGTTGTTAAGAACTTTACATCCAAGAACACAATCGTATTCCAGGCTAACGAGTCCTACTGGAATGCAGATCACATCAATATCCATACACTGACATGGGTATACAATGATGGTTCTGATGCGACAAAAGCATATAACGATGCAATCGCAGGTGTTGTAGATGGAACAGGTCTTAACACAGCTTCTGTTGCAGCAGCAAAAGCGGATGGAAACTTTGATGATTATGCATATGTAGCACTTACAGATGCAACAACATACAGCGGATTCTTTAATATCAACCGTAATCAGTTTGCAAACGCAAACGATACAACAAAAGCAGTTTCATCACAGACAGAGGAAGATGCTGCAAGAACAAAACAGGCTATGCAGAACGTCCACTTCCGTAGAGCACTTGCCATGGGCTTGGATCGTGGTGCTTATCTTGCACAGCAGGTTGGTGATGATCTGAAATATGCTTCTATGAGAAACTCTTACACACCGGGTAACTTTGTTACTTTGGAAGAAGAAGTAACAGTTGATATCAACGGAACAGAAAAAACATATCCGGCTGGAACATACTATGGACAGATTGTACAGGATCAGATCGATGCTGACGGTGTGAAGATCAAAGCATGGGATCCAACAGCTAACGAGGGTGCCGGTTCTTCCGACGGATATGACGGATGGTACAATGCAGATAACTCCTGGGAAGAGATGACTCAGGCAGTAGAAGAGTTAGCAGCAGATGGTCTTACGATCGATGCTGACAACCCAATCCAGATGGATGTTGTATATGCTTCTTCCAGTGAAGTATTTACAAACAGAGCAAACTCTCTGAAACAGTCTATTGAAGCTTCTACACAGGGACTTGTCCAGGTAAACTTAATTGCAGCAGCAGATAACACAGACTGGTACTACAGCGGATATTACATGAACTATGGTTACGAAATGAACTATGACTTCTGTGACTTATCCGGATGGGGTCCTGACTATGGTGATCCTGCATCTTATCTGGATACATTCCAGCCAGAATATGCCGGATACATGATCAAATCTATCGGTATTTATTAATCGTATCTACGAAATAACAACACTGCATCGGAGCGGGGATTCCCCGCTCCCCTGCACTATTGATGAGTGAACAATTATGACAAAATATTTATTAAAACGTATATTACATGGACTGGTGTCTATCGTGATCGTTGTGGCGCTGGTCATGATCATGATCTACACAATGTTAGACCGAAACCTTGTTTTTGCAGGGGATACAAAATATTCACATACAAGTAATAATGCAAGAGTTGCCTATAAATACTCTAAATGGGAAGATTATGGTTATCTGGATTATGTCACCTACTCTGACTGGCTGAATGAACTTGTAAGCAGTGGAGAATTAACAGAGGAAGAACGATCTGCAGTGGTTGGTTTCGGAAGAACCAAGGCACAGGATTCTGAGCAGGTCAGTGAATATGTCAAAAAATTCACAAAGTATTATAAGTCTCAGGGATACACGGTAGTCCGCAAAGACGCCGTCATGATGAACAAGAAGAAGTATGCCGACGGTGGCCAGCAGCAGCTTTTTGCGTATAAAGATGTCCCATTGGCATCCCGTATGGGAAAATATTTTGCAAATTTAATAACAATTGATGATATTAATAATGTAGAAGACATCGTAGGTGAGAGAGGTCTTACCTTTACGTTACATGATCCTGTCTATGGTGGGGAAAAATTCTCACCGGCGATCATTGGCAATGGTACAACACACAAGTATTTACTGTATTTTGATTCCAAGTTTCCGTTTGTTCATCAGAATATTGTGACGATCAATCTTGGAACATCCTATACGGTAAATCAGGGAGTGGATGTATTCAGTACGATGACAAGCCATCAGGGATCTTATATAAAATCAACTGTCACCTATCCAACCGGTCTTGTGGAGGAGAGTGCGGACAATCTGCACACTGCAACCTATATGCAGGGTTCCAGAGAATCCAGCTTATTGTATGCAGACCGTTATGAGGATGACTATACCAATGTTGCAACATACAAAACAGGAAAATCCAAAGTGGGTTATTCCTTTGTGATCGGACTGATCGCAGTTATCATGTCTTATCTGATCGGTGTGCCACTGGGTATCCTTATGGCGAGAAAGAAAGACAGACTGGTCGATAAGATTGGTACGCTTTATATTGTATTTATTATCGCAGTACCATCACTTGCGTATATTTTCCTGTTCAAGGCGATCGGTGGAAGCTTTGGTCTGCCGACAACCTTTGATATGGAATCGCCGAGCAGGCTGATGTATATATTGCCGATCGTATCGTTAGCACTTCCATCCATAGCAAATCTGATGAAGTGGATAAGACGTTATATGATCGACCAGATGAATTCGGACTATGTCAAATTCGCAAGATCCGGTGGTCTGACAGAGGGTGAGATTTTCACCAGACATATTTTGAAGAACGCAGCGATCCCGATCATTCAGGGAATCCCTGCGGCAGTGCTTGGAGCATTGACAGGAGCGATCATCACAGAGCGTGTGTATGTCGTTCCAGGTATTGGTAACTTATTAACAGAGGCTATCAACAAATATGATAATGGTGTTATTGTCGGTGGAACACTGTTCTATGCGATTTTAACAGTCACATCCCTTATTTTAGGTGATGTCCTAATGGCAATGGTTGATCCTAGAATTTCATTCTCAACAAAGGACAGGTAATTAGAAATGAGTCAGGATTTAGAAAAGTTCGGTATGCCGGAGGAAGAATTATTCGCTCCGGTAGACCACAGTGATCTGGAATCAGAAAAGATTACAGCGCCAAGATATTCTTACTGGCATTCTGTATTCCGTGTATTTTTTAAGAAAAAGATTAATATTATTATTTTGGCGATTCTGGGTGTGTTGATCGCATTCACTTACCTTTATCCATTATTTGTGGAATATGATAAGTTTGGTAACTTAATGGATGCGACAACTAAACACTTGTCACCATCTGCAGCGATCGAACGTCTGGGAATGAACATTCACTGGATCTTAGGTACCGGTGCAGCCGGACAGTCCACATTCGATGCCGTATGGTTTGGATCAAGGATTTCCATTTCCCTTGCATTTATCTGTGCAGCGATCAACCTTTCCGTTGGTGTTGTTGTCGGATCTATCTGGGGATTTTCAAAGAAAGTGGATGTTTTTATGCAGGAGGTATATAACATTCTTGCAAACATTCCATACATTTTATTGATCGCCGTTATGGTTATGTTGTTTAAAGCTGGTTTCTGGACCATGGTACTGGCGCTGACCATTACCGGATGGCTTGGAATCGCGTACTTTATCCGTACACAGGTAGTGATCATCCGAGACAGAGAGTACAACCTTGCATCCAAATGTCTGGGAACGAGTACACTTAAGATCGCAATGAAGAATATTCTTCCATTTATGACATCTGTTATTGTAACACTGGCAGCAACAGAGATCCCTTCCTATATTTCTTATGAGGTGTTCTTAGCATATATCGGTATGGGTATGTCAGATATGTCACTTGGTAGATTGATTTACGAGTCAGAAAGTGCGATGCTTACCCCTGGCTGGCAGTTCGAGTTCTGGAGCCCGGTAGTCGTTGCTTCTATCATCACGATTGTTTTATATGTCGTTGGACAGAACCTTGGTGATGCATCTGATCCGAGAACACACATGTAGAGGTTAGGTAGATGGAAGATAGAAAAGTATTATTATCAGTAAAAGATTTGATCGTGAAATTCCACGTGAGGGGCAGGGTGCTTACTGCTATCCGTGGAGTGTCACTGGATATTTATGAGAATGAATCCATTGCGATCGTAGGAGAGTCCGGTTCCGGTAAATCTGTTTTTACAAAAACATTTGCAGGAATGTTGGACAGCAACGGATTCATTGATAACGGTAAGATTATTTTCAGTGATGAAGAGCTTTCCGATACTGTCGTAAAATTAAATGACAATGCAAAGAAAGTCATCGCAGAGAATAAGAAAAAATTAGACGAGTATTCCAAATTGGAGTTTGGTGCAGACACTTATAAAGCGATTCTTGAGTTAGAGTCTGAGAAGAGAAGAAGAGCAGATTTGAGCAAAGAAGAAGCAGAAGCGTATGAAAAAGAACTCCTTGAGTTAAAACATGAGAGAACGAATACCTTCAACTTGAAACAGACTTACGATCCATCCAAAGAGAAGGATAAGATCAAAGAGGCTGGAAAGAAAATCTCCGAATTGGATACAAAAATCAAGGCATTCGAGAAAGAGCATGAGCAGAAGGTAAAAGAGCGTGCAAACAGTCTGGCACATGATACTGCATACAATCAGGAATTTGATAAGAAGATGGCAGAGCTTAAGGCAAAACATGCGAAGGAAGTCAGCGAAGCGATTTCAGCAGAGACAGAAGCGAGAAATGAGATCCTTGCAAAAGAGGTATATCTTTCTGTCGGACGTTTTGGTTTCCGCAAGCGTATGAAGCAGAACAATGCGCTGCTGGATGCATTAAAAGAGGCAATGAAGCTTGGCGTTGATCTGAATGATGAAGAGCAGAGAAATGCTGTTTTTGATAAAGTTACATTCCGCGTAAAATATCTGGATGAGAACAGTGAGAGATTACATGGAATCTGTATCTTAAACCTTGCAAATATCAGGGATGGAAGAGACTGGAGCCAGATACGTGGTACAAAGATCGCTACGGTATTCCAGGATCCTATGACATCCTTAAACCCAATTATCACGATTGGAAAACAGATTACATCTGTCATCATGAAACATCAGGATTGTACTGAGAACGAGGCAAGGCTTCGTGCGCTTGATCTGATGGACAAGGTTGGTATCCCGAACCCGGAGGCACGTTTTGATGATTATCCGTTCCAGTATTCCGGTGGTATGAGACAGCGTATCGTTATCGCGATCGCCCTGTCCTGCCAGCCAAAGATCTTAATCTGTGATGAGCCTACCACAGCGCTTGATGTTACCATTCAGGCACAGATCTTAAAACTGTTAAAGGATTTACAGAAAGAGTTCAATTATACAATCGTATTCATCACACATGATTTAGGTGTGGTTGCCAATATCGCAGACCGTGTTGCAGTTTTATATGCAGGACAGATCGTAGAGGTTGGTACAGTAGAAGAGGTATTCTATGACCCGCGTCATCCATATACATGGGCATTACTTTCTTCCCTGCCACAGCTGGCTGAGAGAAATACAACTCTTTACTCGATCACAGGTACACCACCTTCGCTCTACAACAGTATCGTCGGCGATGCATTTGCACCGCGTAACCCATACTGTATGAAGATCGATACCTTAGAGGAACCACCAATGTTCAAAGTAACAGATACGCATTACGCCAAAACATGGCTGTTACACCCGGATGCTCCAAAGGTTGAAAAACCGGAAGGAATCCAGAACATTCATGAGAAACTTGTTAAAGCATTCAATATATAGGAGATTTAGATCGTGTCTAAACTAAATCGAAACACAGAAAACCAGGAGCATGCTTCTCATTTACCAGAGCATGGTCCGATTGATGAAAATGGTAAAGAAGTATTATTATCTTTAAAAAATGTAGATATTACTTTTGGCAAGGGCGATAACGCTGTCCGCGCTGTAAAAAATGCGACATTTGATATTCACAAGGGAGAGACTTTCTCCTTAGTAGGAGAGTCCGGTTCCGGTAAGACAACCATCGGCCGTGCAGTCATCCGTGTCAACCCATTGGCAAACGGAGAGATTTTGTACAAAGGTGTGCGTATTTCCGGGAAAATCCCAAAATCTCTGGATCGTGAAGTCATCCGTAACATCCAGATGGTATTCCAGGATCCGGCAGCTTCCCTGAATGAGCGTGCAACTGTCGACTACATCGTATCCGAAGGTCTGTATAACTTCCATTTATATGAGAATGAGGCAGACCGTGTGCGTAAAGTTGAGGAAATGATCAACGAAGTAGGTCTTTTGCCGGAACATCTGACAAGATACCCACATGAGTTCTCAGGTGGACAGCGTCAGCGTATCGGTTTAGCCCGTGCCATGGTAATGGAACCGGAACTTGTTGTTGCCGATGAGCCAATCTCTGCACTTGACGTATCCATTCGTGCACAGGTATTGAACTTACTGAAAAAGTTCCAGAGAGAAAAAGACTTAACATATTTATTTATCGCACATGACCTTTCCATCGTGAGATTTATCTCTGACCGTATCGCCGTTATTTATAAGGGTGATATTGTGGAGATCGCAGATGCAGAAGAGTTGTTCAACTTCCCACTGCATCCGTATACACATTCTCTGATCTCTGCGATCCCGATCCCGGATCCACAGTTAGAGAAAAATAAAGTGCTCTTTACTTATGATCCATCCATTCATGATTACAGTACAGACAAACCGGAGTTAGTCTGTATCGGTCATGATCACTGGGTATTTGGTAATAAGAAAGAGATTGAAGAATACAAAGCTACGCGTGAGAAGAACGTGCCTTTAAAAACAATTACGATTTTAGACAAAGATGCACCGAGACCAGAGGAACATCATGACAATGTTGCGCATGATGAGATCCGGCTTCCGCCACTTCACGACACAGGAAGCACATGGTATGCACTGCTTTCATTCTTACTTCCGGTCATCGGTATTATTGCAGCGATGATCTTTAAGAAACACAGACATTATCGTAACTACAAGATGTGCAAAAAGGGTGCCATTGCAGGATTTATTGTGCTTGCAGTCATTCTTGCATTGTTCCTGCTGGCACTTGCAGCAGTGTTTATTTAAGATATGGGGAGAACCGTCAGAGGTGGCAGCAGAAACCATACGCCGAACGTGAGACCGGTTCAGAAGGTGGAACTTTCGGAGAAAAATACAAGACAGAGATTGATCGCAGTGATCGTATTACTGGTCATTGCTTCGGGCGCATTTATGTATGCACTGAATGGATTGATGTCAAATGACAGCGGATGGACAAACATTGAAGTGGGTTCATCCGCTGAAATTCATTGTGGAGATGATTATATCTTCCGCTATTATGTTGGAGCAGCGGGCGTAAATGCCACCGCAGAAAAAAAAGCGCTGACGCTGCTCTACACAGATTCCATTGTAAAAGCCTATAAAATATTCAGCAGTGATGAATCATTTGAAGGGATCACAAACGTGTATGATCTTAACCGGCATCCGAATGAGACAATGGTTGTGGATGATGCATTATACCATGCTTTTGAGCTGATCGCAGAGACCGGGAACCGGGCAATTTATCTTGCGCCTGTGTATACAGAATATGACAATCTGTTTTTCTGTAATGATGACTCCGAGACAGTTAACTATGATGCTTACCAGAATGGGGAAGTGGCAGCTTATTTTTCAGAGGTGGCTGCTTACAGCAATGATCCGTCTGGCGTGAACGTCGAACTGCTCGGCGGCAATCAGGTAAAATTGTCTGTATCCGACGATTACCTTGCTTTTGCAGAGAAGAATTTTATTTCGGATTTCATTGATTTTTCGTGGATGAAAAACGCTTTCATTACTGATTATGTGGCGGATGTCATGATAGAGAACGGTTATACACTGGGTTCGCTGACAAGCTATGATGGATTTACGAGAAATCTGGATCTGACTTCTGCTATTACAAAATTAAATGCCGGTCCGGATACTTCCGGGACAGCAGAGGAAAATGCTGATTATTCTTTCAATATATATGACAGGCATGGGAATATCATTTATCCTGCCGGTGTCATGCATTATAATGGGGCGGAAAGCATTGTCAGTCTGCACAATTATCCGATGTCGGACAAGGAAAAATATCATTATTATGAATTTAAGAGCGGTGATATCAGGACCCGTTATGCAGATACCACAGACGGACTGTGTAAGTCCGCAGTCAATAATATGGCAGCTTATGCGGACGACATCAGCTGTGCAGAACTCATTTTGAAGGTAAGCCCGGTTTACATCGCTGATATGATGGATACAGAGGCGGTAAAAAATCTCGCAGAAAACGGTATCCAGACGATTTTTGGAGAGAACAGTGTGCTCTATTACACGGATCCAGGGTTAGAACTGACAGATTTATATGACAAAGACGGCGTGCATTATACATCAGAGTTATTAGAGTAAGCAGACAGGCAGTTGCGGAAAGCCGCAATTGCCTGTTTTGCTGTCTTGGATTATACTAAGCAGAGAATATTAGTTGAATGTTCGCAGGTTGTGGAAGAGGAGAAGACAGACATGATTTTCGGAGAGAAGACAGAGGAACAGAAACGTGTGGCGGAACTGACGCGCGAGGTAAAAGAACTCCGCAAAGAACTGCTGGCGAGTAAACTGGACAAAAAACAGGTGGAAGTCCAGATGAAAGATTTAAAGGACGCATTAGAACTTGGTGGAAACCTGCGTCAGGGGTATGTCGATTCGCAGGAACATATGGCAGTTGCAAGGCGCGGACTGATCAATATGATGGAAGACATGAACGAGATTCCCATTGAGGATGTGAAGCGAGATCTCGACAGACTGAACGGACATTTGGATCAGATCTTCCATGAGTGCAGTATCCGGGAGGATGATCCGGATTTTAAGTCCACAGCCGACGGACTGAAAAATATGGCGGCAAATATGGACAAGATCAATCTGATCATGCTGCGGAGCGAGTTGGAAAATCTGCAGGCATTGCTGGAGGATACATCGGAATGGCGGTCGCCAAATTTTTTTGCACTCGCATATTATCTACAGCATGAGGAAGAGAGCAAAGTCGGAGAGATGGAAAATGAGTTCCGCAACAGCTTTTTAGAGCGATATCTGGAGGAACATCTGATGGAATCGCTGGCTATGGAAGCCAATTATGCGGGATGCGGAGAGAAGCTGGAACATATGATACAGCACTATATTTATGCGTAAAAATCGTATAGTATGACACACCTGCATAAAAACCATAACCACAAGTTATCATAATGAGTAAATTGCATAATTTGACGTTAAAATACATCAATAATTTAGGTGATTCTGAATATTGTGCATAAAAAGAAAATTTGATAAGATTCTCTACAAGAAAAAGAAAGTTGAGAAGAAGAAATTAGATTATCTCAATAAAATTTAATTTTTGCTTTTCAAAAAGGAGGCTAAATCCTCTCCTCACTCAGAGGAAAAATTTTACTTCGTAAAATTGGATTTGCTTCGCAAACAAGGAGGATTATTATGAAGAAAGCAGTGAGTATGTTTTTAGCAGCTGCACTGGCAGTTGGCACATTCGCAGGATGTGGATCATCCGCAGATACAGGAAGCACAGGAAGCGCAGCATCAACGGAGAGCGGTTCCACAGACAGCGCGGCAGATGGAAGCGTATTTAAGATCGGTGGTATCGGACCTACAACAGGTGCAGCAGCAATTTATGGTTCTGCAGTTATGAATGCCGCACAGATCGCAGTAGATGAGATCAATGAAGCAGGTGGTATCAATGGATATCAGGTAGAATTCAAAGCAGAAGATGACCAGAGCGATGCAGAGAAATCTGTCAATGCTTATAACTCTTTAAAAGACTGGGGTATGCAGGTTCTGATGGGAACTGTTACAACAACTCCATGTATTGCAGTTGCAGATAAGACAGCAGAAGATGGTATGTTTGAGATCACACCATCCGCTTCTTCCACAGATGTCATTGAAAACGACAATGTATTCCAGGCATGCTTTACAGACCCGAATCAGGGAACAGCTTCCGCACAGTACATTGGTGAGAACAAACTTGCAACAAAAGTAGCAGTTATCTATGACAGCTCTGATGTATATTCATCCGGTATTGAAGCTACATTCGTAAAAGAAGCAGCAAATCAGGGATTTGAGGTTGTCGCAGAGGAAGCTTTCACAGCAGATTCCAAGACAGACTTCTCCACACAGTTACAGAAAGCACAGAGTGAAGGTGCAGATCTGGTATTCCTTCCAATCTACTATACAGAGGCTTCCATCATTTTAAATCAGGCAAACGGAATGGGCTATGAACCGACATTCTTCGGATGTGATGGTATGGACGGTATCCTTGATGTGAAAAACTTTGATACATCTTTAGCAGAAGGTTTAATGTTATTAACACCATTCGTTGCAGATGCAGATGATGAGAAGACACAGGCATTTGTATCCAAATACAAAGAGCTTTACGGTGATACACCAAACCAGTTCGGTGCAGATGCATATGATGCAATTTATGCGATCAAAGCTGCAATCGAGGAAGCTGGCGTAACACCGGATATGAGCGTATCTGATATCGGAACAGCTCTGACAGAGGCTATGACAAAGATTTCTGTAGATGGTCTGACAGGTGATGGCATGACATGGGAAGCTACCGGAGAAGTAAGTAAAGCTCCAAAGGCTATGGTGATCAAAGATGGTGCTTATACAGCAATGTAATCTGCGATAATGATACAACGAAAATAAGCGCCGACCGTTTTCATAAGCCACCAAAATTTGAGTGGCTCGATTCCTGA
>OHBM01001885.1_pt1 | contig 14656 bp, 17 predicted proteins | sample 1577251 | NCBI WGS metagenome assembly OHBM01 (sample SAMEA3541557, study PRJEB24748) | human gut metagenome | biome: human gut; feature: human-associated habitat; material: faeces | place: China | collected 2012 | reverse complement strand
TGCTGTGCAGGGTCGTGCTGTTCGACCCGCTCACACGCCGCAGATAAAAAGAAAGCCCCCCAGACAAGCTGGAGGGCTTCCTTTTTATGCCGGTGGTGGGGGTCGAACCCACACGTGTTATTAGCACAAGGGATTTTGAGTTTTTATCCGCATCTTCCATCTGGTGTCATCCAGTGATATCTAATGATATCTGGTTCCCACTGTGCAAAGGCAAAATTCACGCCTCAACGAACAATAATTTGAAATATCCACGATTTTTCGATGCGTTTTTCCTCTACTCTGTTTTTTCGGTTTGGACCGCCCAAATGGAAATTGGAGGGATGTTCAGGAGGGATGCAGGGCAAAACGCTCCTCTGCTTAGGCACAAAACGAAAGGAAAGTCAAGGATAATGAATCAAAATCAAGCAAAAGAGTATTATAAAAAATTATTTGTGAACTATCCTGATGTGCTGTCTGTCGAAGAAGCAACAACTTTACTCGGTTTCAAAAGCCAGACTGCCATCATCAGAAGAATCCATCAACATAGAATTCGCTGCCTGAAAGTCGGACGATCTTTCATGATTCCGAAAGAATATCTCATCGACTATCTTTTGGATAGCTAAATTATATAGCCATTATATTACATAGCGCACCACTTTTCAATAAGAAAAGAGTGCGCTTTTTATTTTCAAACGAAAGGCGGTTGATTTTTTGAACACAAGCTGGAGCAAAACGTTGAAAAAGCCACATGACCCTTGACTACTTTTACGGACAAGCCGGAGAACTGTTTTCATTCTACCGCATTCCCAAGGCTCTTTTTCAGGAGCCACGGTTCCAGAGTCTGTCCACCGATGCAAAAACCCTGTACGGCATCCTGCTGGACCGCATGAGCCTGTCTGTGAAAAACGGCTGGCTGGACGAGCAGAACCGGGTGTTCATCATCTTCACGATAGAGGATGTCAAGAGGGCGTTGTGTTGCGCAGACAACAAAGCGACCAAGCTGCTCCGGGAACTCGAAAAGTTTGGTCTGATTGAACGAAAACGCAGAGGTCTGGGAAAGCCAAGTTTGGTGTATGTGAAGAACTTTTCGGCAGAATCGTCAAAATCAATATTCCAAAATCGTGATTTTCACGATTCTGGAGGCTTCAAAAACGCAAGTCAAGACCCTTCAAAATCACGATGTAATAAGACTAAAGACCTGCTAATAAAAGTCAAGTCCCAAAACAAGAAAATTCGCTAACCGACCGCTGCCCATGACAAACAGCATTCAAATGCTGGTCAAAACACAGCGAGGGCGACGGAGAGGATAGCAAAGCAAGCCCAGCCAGCCCTCGCAAAATCAGGATAGCATTTGAATGCTTCGGTTTGTCAAGGGTTCGCTGCGCCAGCTAAGCGGTTCTTTGAATTCAGCTCAGGCTCAAGAGGAAATTACGACCAAAAACAAATATCCATGCTTATTTTGAGTGTTTGGAGTCCATTACAGCTTTCACTCTAGCATAATAGATTCGCAAGAACTTGTTGGCTGAAGCCATCATGTAAACTTTGTAGGGTTTTCCCTCAGAGCGCTTTTTGTTCATGAATTGAAAAACCGGCTCATCCTGAGGTTGTGTCTTCAAGATGACAGTCATAATCAGAAAGAGCGTCCTACGTAGAACAGCCGAACCCACTTTACTAATTCCGCTATCGTTGCCCACAATCTTGCCAGAATCATTTGGCTGCGGTTCAATTCCTGCAAATGCAATGAGTGATTTCTTGGATGAGAAACGACGGACATCTCCGATCTCAGCCATCAGTTGAGGACCGAGAGAAGGGCCGACGCCGTACATTTTCATCACAGTATCAAATTCCGGAAGCTGTTGAGAAAGGCGAAGCATCTCCTGCTGGAATGCAGCCACGGACTGAGATACGGCTTTCAGCTGAGCGACCTGTTGCTGAATAAGGAGTTTTGAGGTTGGGGATTTTGGAAGAGAAGCAGCATTGACTGCACAGGCATAGATCGTATCCGATTTTGAGCGAGTGAAATTATATCTGTGCTTCTGACACCACTTTAAATACTTTTTAGCAAAGGCATCAGAGGAAAGGCTTGAAACACACTCACTGTGCCAGAAGTCTCCAATGAAATCGACCCATTTTTCGCACCCGTTGCTCTTTGCGGGGCTTGAAAATAGCTTGTTTGCATCTGGAAAGGTCAGGTCAAGAGATGAGATCAGATTATTCTTCAGCATAGTACGAACTGCCACGGCTTGCTGGTACTGACGATAACAATTCTTCAAAGCCAGCCGGGTATCATCTTCGGGAAGATACTGTCGTAGCCGTGTCCACTTGTCGAGCGTATAGTTGGCGATTTTAACAGCGTCTTTTCTATCCGTTTTGACACGTCTTAAACTGTTGTTGTCATAGTCATGAATCAGAACAGGATTGACTACGGAAACGAATAAGCCCGCATCGTGTAAAACGAAAGCAACTGGTTTGTGGTAATTTCCGGTGGCTTCCATGACGACACGGGTCTCTCCGTCCAAAGCTTTGAGCTTCCCAGCCAGATCGTTCAGGCTTTGGGCGGTATGTAAAACTTCAAAGGGTTCGAGTACTACTTCTCCAAATGGGCGCATGACGCAAACCATGCTCTTTCCTTTGGAAACGTCAATGCCTACAGCGTTCATAACGGTTCCTCCATTACTTTGTATTTGCAACCGGAATCCATCTTTTACTCGTTGCCGATTCAATCTATTGGGTGACACGAACGCTCCGCTTGGCGGGTGGCTCAACCTGCTTAAAACGAATGCTACAACAAGAGAGATGGTCAACTGTCTTTAGAACGGGCGTAGAAGCCCAGAGAATGATGCGTTAGCCGATTACTCTCTTATTGTAGCTTAGGTACGAGTTGGAATGGAATATGGCTGGCTGCCATATCCGGTTCCATGTTTATTGTAATAGAGAATGATACTGAAATGAGTGAGACTGATCCATTCAATTCTGAAGAAGCGGATGGGATGAGCAAACGCACCCAACTGGAAGAATATTTTTCTCAGTCTTTGGAGATAGACCTTTTGCTCCGGCTCTGCCCGGATGACAAGGACATTATCTACCAGATCGTAGACTTGCTGGTGGACACCTGCGCTACCAACCGTAAGCTGCTGCACATTGCTGGGGACGATAAGCCCGCCGAGGTGGTATGCAGTCGGTTTATGAAGTTGAACGCCGACCACATCCGCTTTGTGCTGAAGTGTTTTGCAGAGAACAGCAGCCCGATCCGTAACATGAAACAATATCTGCTCGCTTCTCTGTACAACGCGCCCACCACCATGCAGCTTTCCTACCAGAACCAAACCAACCACGACTTAGCGAATCGGAGGTGATGAAAATTTCAAAGAAAGCAACCACGATAGCCATCGTCAACCAGAAAGGCGGCACCGGCAAGACCACCACCTGTGAAAATCTGGGCATCGGGCTGGCGATGGAGGGCAAAAAAGTTCTACTGGTGGACACTGACCCGCAGGGCAGTCTTACCATCAGCATGGGCTGGCAGCAGCCGGACGAGCTGCCTGCCACATTGTCTACTCTGATGCAGAAAGCCATGAACGACCAGCCTATCCAACCCGGTGAGGGCATCCTGCACCATGCAGAGGGCGTAGACCTCATCCCTGCCAACATCGAATTGGCAGGATTGGAGGTGGCTCTGGTAAACAGCATGAACCGGGAAAAGATGCTCAAACAGGTGTTGGACGGAGCAAAACGGGAGTACGATTATATCCTGCTGGACTGTACTCCCTCCCTTGGTATGCTCACCATCAATGCACTGGCGGCGGCAGACACTGCTTTGATACCCGTACAGGCTCAATATCTTTCTGCCAAAGGTCTGGAGCAGCTTTTGCAGACAATCTGTAAGGTACACCGGCAGAAAATCAATCCGAAGCTGAAAATCGAGGGCATCCTGCTCACCATGACGGACAGCCGCACCAACTATGGAAAGCAGATCGACACTTTGATTCGTCAGGCATACGGTAGTAAAATCAAGGTGTTCGACCAGACCATTCCCCGGTCTGTTCGTGCTGCTGAAACCAGTGCCGCCGGCAAGAGCATTTTCCAGTATGACCCCAAGAGCAAGGTGGCAGAAGCCTATCAATCTCTTGCGAAGGAGGTGTTGGTGGATGCCGAAAAGCGGCTTAAACGTAGCACTGAAAGGTCTCGATGATATTTTTTCGACCGAAGAGTCCCGGCAGGAAGAACAGCGGGAGCAGGTACAACAGATTCCCGTCAGCGAACTTTTCCCGTTCAAAAACCACCCGTTCAAAGTTCTGGACGATGATTCCATGACCCGGACGGTGGAAAGCATTTCGCAGTTCGGTGTGCTTGCGCCGCTGATTGCCCGCCCCAGACCAGAGGGCGGCTATGAGATCATCTCCGGGCATCGTCGGAAACACGCCGCAGAGCTTGCAAATCTGGACACCGTGCCTGTCATTGTGCGAAATATGGAGGATGATGCCGCCACGATATTGATGGTCGATTCCAATTTGCAGAGAGAACACATCCTGCCCAGCGAGCGGGCATTTGCGTACAAGATGAAGCTGGATGCAATAAAAAATCAAGGTGCTAGGTCAGATTTAACTTCGTCCCAAGTTGGGACGAAGTTGAGAGCCGATGAAAAAGTAGCAAAAGATTCAGGCGAAAGTCGCAATCAAGTCCAGCGTTTTGTGCGTCTGACGAACCTTGTCCCTGAATTGCTCGACATGGTGGACGAGAAAAAAATCTCTTTTAACCCTGCGGTAGAACTGTCCTATCTGGACGAAAAACAGCAACAGGATTTTTTAGAAGCAATGGATGCTTCCCAGAACGCACCATCTCTTTCACAAGCCATTCGGATAAAAAAGCTGGCGCAGCAGGGTGAGTTTGACTATGATGCAGTCTACAACATTATGAATGAGGAAAAGAAAAGCGAACTGGACACCGTGACCATCAAAAACGAAACCCTGCGGAAATACTTTCCACGCAATTACACGCCCCGGCAGATGGAAAGCATCATCATCAAGCTGCTCGACCAGTGGCAACTAAAAAAGCAACAGGCAAAACAGAAGAAGCAGGAAGAAGCGCGCTGATCGCAGACTGAACCAAAAGACCCAGTTCCGGGTCTTTTATTTTGCAAAAATTTTGGAGGAAACGTCTATGAACTTTACTACCACTCACATCCGTTCCGAGAAAGTCACCATTGATACTCGCATCTACACGATTCTGAACGGCAGAAAAAAGCCTGGTGAAGTCTATCTCGCTGCCATTGCCCCGGATATGGAGCTGACCATCATCACGCTGGACGAGGCTCCCGGCATCCTGCCCTGCTTTGAGGAGGATGATGCCTGCCTGAACCTTCCCAACACCTCGCTGCTGCTCTGCTACAACCCGGCGCAGGTGCTGAAGATGGGCGGAAAGCACTACCTGACCGGCCCGGTGATTCTTGTTCGCACCAACATGGACGGCGAGGTCATCTCGCTGACCATCGATGAAGTCTACCTGTTCCAGAAGTATCTGGCAAGCCACAGCATCACCCTGATGGCAGACGACCAGAAGCTGCCCTGCATCTGCATGGAGTGAGGTGTGCCATGCTGAACTTTTTTATCGGTTTCGCATTTTTTGAAGCCGGCGCTTTTTTCGGCTTCTTCGTGGCAGCTCTGTTGAACGCCGCCCATGCCTGGCAGGAGATCTCTATCAAATTCGAGGAGGACGATAATGGAACAGAACGAGAACACCTTGTCGGTGCTGAAAATTGCACCGGGACAGTATCCGCAGCAGGTCGAGATTGACAACAACCTGAAAGCCTTGCAGGAGGCGGTGGGCGGCACGATTGCTGCTGTTTACCCCTTTGCAGACCCAGTGGCTATCATCTGCAATGACGATGGTAAGCTCATGGGTCTGCCCCTGAACCGTGCTCTTCGGGATGAAAACGGAGAAATGTATGATGCCATTGCCGGAGACTTTCTAGTGGTGGGATTGGGCGAGGAGGATTTTGCATCCCTGACCCCAGAACTGGCGCAGAAGTACGAGCAGCTTTTCCATCAGCCGGAAGCCTTTCTGAAGCTAGGCAACCGTCTGTTGGTGCTGCCGGTGCCTGATGAACCTCCCGCAGAAAAGCCCCGCACCAAGCCCCCGGCAGAGCATGACCGCTAAAATCACCCTGCTGCACGGGAGGTGATGGCAGTGCAGGAAGAAATCGAACAGAAGTCATTCAACATTATGATCTCCACCACAAAGCTGTCTGCCCGGACTGTCCTGCGGGCGGTAAAAGCGGCGTTTCGGCTGTACCAGTCCAAAACATCCCAAGGTAAGCAAAGTGTCCGCACCCTTCTGCGGCAAAACCGGGGCGTGTCCAGCGTGGAGATCAGCAAGACCGGCATCCGTGGTCTGGAACGCTATGCCAAAAAGTACGGCATCGACTACGCCATCCGCAAGGACAGCTCTGAGGTGCCGCCCCGGTATCTGGTCTTTTTCAAAGCCCCGGACGCAGAAGCCTTCAACTCGGCGTTTAAAGAGTATTCGGCATCTCTGCTGAACAAAGGCAAACGCCCCTCGGTGCTGGCAAAACTGCATGAACTGGTGCAGGCGGCGGCAGAACTCCCCGGCAAAGTCCGGCATAAGGAACAGGAGCGTGGACTGTGACCACGAAAAAGCTGATAAAGCTGCTGGCACTGTACCTGCCCTATATTTTGCTGGGGCTGGTGGCAACCAACATTGGCGAAGCGTGGCGACTTGCCGAGGGCAAAGAACTGGGCGATAAGATTATGTCCATGATGGGTACGATCCCGGTGGCATTTGCAAACCCTCTGCCCAGCCTGCATCCGCTTGATTTGCTGGTGGGTCTGTGCTGTGGCGCAGGGTTACGGCTGGCGGTCTATCTGCGTGGCAAAAACGCCAAGAAGTACCGCCATGGCATGGAGTACGGCTCTGCCCGGTGGGGTACGCCCAAGGACATTGAGCCGTTCATGGCTCCCAAGTTTGCCGACAACATCATCCTGACCAAAACGGAACGGCTGATGATGTCCAACCGTCCGCCGGACCCCAAGAACGCCCGGAACAAAAACGTGCTGGTGGTGGGCGGCTCCGGCAGCGGCAAGACCCGGTTTTGGCTCAAGCCCAACCTTTTACAATGTCACAGTTCCTATGTGGTCACTGACCCGAAAGGAACTATCGTGCTTGAATGTGGCAACGTAATGTTGAAGAACGGCTACAAGGTCAAGATCCTGAACACCATCAACTTCAAAAAGTCCATGCACTATAACCCCTTCGCCTATGTCCACAGCGAGAAGGACATTCTCAAACTGGTCACGACCCTGATGACCAACACCAAGGGTGAAGGCAGCGGCGGAGACCCATTCTGGGAGAAAAGCGAACGTCTTTTGCTGACCGCCCTGATCGCCTATCTGCATTATGAAGCCCCGGTGGAGGAGCAAAACTTCGCTACTCTGCTGGAAATGCTGAACACCATGCAGGTACTGGAGGACGATGAGGAATACCAGAACCCGGTGGACTTGCTGTTTGAGGAACTGGGCAAGAAAAAGCCCAATTCCTTCGCAGTGCGCCAGTACAAGCTCTACAAATTAGCTGCCGGCAAAACGGCAAAATCCATCCTGATTTCCTGCGGTGCTAGGCTCGCGCCCTTCGACATCCAAGAGTTGCGGGACCTTACCATGTACGATGAACTGCAACTGGACACGCTGGGCGATAAGAAAACGGCGTTGTTCCTCATCATGTCGGACACGGATTCCACCTTTAACTTCCTCATCAGCATGGTCTACACCCAGCTTTTCAATCTGCTTTGCGATAAAGCAGATGATGTGTACGGCGGCAAGCTACCCATCCATGTGCGGTGCCTGATCGACGAGTGCGCCAACATCGGGCAGATCCCCAATCTGGAAAAGCTGGTGGCGACCATCCGCAGCCGTGAGATCTCTGCCTGCCTTGTTTTGCAGGCGAGAAGCCAGTTGAAAGCCATCTACAAGGACAACGCAGATACCATTGTGGGCAACATGGACAGCCAAATATTTCTGGGCGGCAGCGAGCCGACCACCCTGAAAGACCTGTCTGAAATGCTGGGCAAAGAAACGATTGATGCGTTCAACACCTCGGACACCCGTGGCAACAGCCCCAGCTATGGCACCACGTTCCAGAAGATGGGGCACGAATTATTGAGCCGGGACGAGCTGGCGGTGCTGGACGGCGGCAAGTGCATCTTGCAACTGCGGGGTGTACGCCCGTTTTTGAGCGACAAGTACGACCTGACCCAACACCCTAACTACAAGCTGACCTCGGACTACGACCCCAAAAACATCTTCGATATTGAAAAGTATCTGAACCGAAAAACAAAAATCAATCCCAATGATGAATTTGTTGTGATTGATGCTGATTCGCTCCCGCCTGCCTGACCCGGTAGGCGGTTTTATTTTATCCAGACCAGAGAGGTACACCGGCAAGCTCACTCTCGCCGCAGTTTGCGGCTTTAATATGTAACTTCAGGTGTGTACGGACGGTCTACAACTTTCATTTATAAAGGAGAAACGACTATGGAATTCTTTAACTCTGCTATCGAAGTTCTTCAGACTCTGGTTGTCGCTCTGGGTGCCGGTCTCGGCGTGTGGGGTGCCATCAACCTGCTGGAAGGTTATGGTAACGACAATCCCGGCTCCAAGTCTCAGGGCATGAAGCAGCTGATGGCTGGCGGCGGCGTTGCGCTGGTGGGCATCACCCTGATTTCTCTGCTGTCTGGTCTCTTCGGCTAAGCCGCAGGCGGGTCTTCCCGCCTGTACATAATCAATCTGCCAATTTGTATGCCCAATAGCGGCCATTTCGCACTTTGGCGAGCTTTCCTTCTTTTGTCAAAGTATTCAGAACTCGACTTGCAGTGGCAGGAGAAACATTGAGAAGATTCTGAACATCAACGTTTTGGATAATATGGTTCGTGCGGAGAAAAACTGCAATTTTCGTCCAACGCACTTCTTCCTTGCTCTGTACAACAGGCTGTTCGTTGATTGCTTCGGTCAAAGCCTCTTTGATGATTCCCAGCATGAACTCGATAAAAACAGTTCCTTCTCCCTGTGCGTTAGACTGATTGATTGCAGCATAATATTCTGGCTGATGGTCATAGATGATGGATTCGACCGGGAGCCATGCAAATAGCGGATTCCATTGAGAAAGCAACAGCGTGTGCCAGAGCCGCCCGATGCGACCATTTCCATCTGCGAATGGATGAATCACCTCAAATTCATAGTGAAACACGCAGCTTTTGATTAGGATGGGGAGTGAACTGCTTTCCGTCCATTGAATCAGTTCTTCCATCAAAGAGGGAACGTACTGCGGCAGGGTGCCGAAATGGAGGACATTGCCCTTGTTGTCTACTACGCCGACAGGACGGGTGCGAAACTCGCCAGCCTCCCGGACAAGACCCTGCATCATCGTCCGATGTGCAAGCAGAAGATCATCCATCGAATATGGATTCAACTCTGCGAGATGGTCGTAGATTTCGTAGGCGTTTTTTACTTCTGCAATGTCTTTTGGAGGGGCAAGCACACGTTTTCCAGACAGAACAGCCGTCACCTGCTCTAAAGAGAGTGTGTTCTGCTCGATAGCCAGAGAAGAATAAATCGTTCGGATGCGATTCTGGCGGCGCAGAATCGGACTTGTGGAAAGATTCTGGATGGAACTGATTTTGCCTACCAATTCGCTGATTCCCATAACATCTGAAAGAGCTGCTTCTGTGATTTCAAATGGCGGTTTCTTGTTTCGCACGGTGTATACCTCCCATATCATTTCTTTTATCATATCATTTCATCTATCATTCATCAATCAAAATTTTGAAAAAATGATAGATGAAATGAGGTCGTTGTTCCATACGACGGCTTGAGCAACAGCGGATAGCTCTCTGCAGTTTGCAGTTTTATCGTATGTCCGTGCTCCAAGCCGTGTTCTTATCAACCCATCCATGAAAGGCGGTGCTATTATGCAGTTTTTGACCCACATTATTTTTCTCCTGAACCTTCTCAAGACCCTTATCAACCACTTCAGCTAAGGACGGTGACTGAATGGAAACCGTTCTCAAAGCCATTGCCGACTGGATCAAAGGCATCCTGACGGCAGGCATTATGTCCAATCTCAGCGGGCTGTTTGATGATGTGAACACGCAGGTAGGCAACATCGCCCAGCAGGTGGGCACCAAACCCTCCAGCTTTGAGCCGAGAGTGTTCGCCATGATCGAAGCCCTCTCCCGGAACGTGGTGCTGCCCATTGCGGGCATCATCCTGACCTTCATCGCCTGTTATGAACTCATCGAGATGATCACCCAGCACAACAACATGGCGCAGTTTGAGCCTGCCCTCATCATGCGCTGCATCAAAGTCATACAAAAAGTAAATATCCCGGCTCTGAAATTAGAGCCGGGATATTTTAGTTACTTCACTTTACATCGGAAGTTTGCCAGGAAAGCCTCCCCTAGAACGTTACAAAATCTACTGGGTTTAGGCTGTTGGCTTTCGGAAAAGTTCTACCTCATTTTTTGCTGGTTCTGTAATGGTATCGTTTAAATTTACTGTTCTTTGGTGAGGAGTGATTAAACTATATCTCGTTCGTTTTTACTGTGTCGCTTTGCTGCTGTTTCACCGGTTGTTCCAAGCCGAAGGCATCCATGGATATTTCTTTTCGTTTTCGTGCCCGTATTCTTCCAGCTTGCGCATCTGTTCCACCACATGGGGCATATCCATTCGCTCCACCATCGCATCGATGAGGGACTCACCTCGCTCGGCAAGGGCGTCCCGGGTTGCGACATCGGGAATGTCTGGAGTGGACATGTGGTCGCCGTTTTCACCAAAGCAGTAACCTACAGCGGCGCTCTGGTATCCCAGGCTGAACAAATCTTGGAAAGGCGCGCAGCTCTGGGGAGTAGTATGCTGGTAACCGGTCACCAGCGGCACATCTTCCAGCCGGTTCATCACCTTATAAGCGCCAACGGTAATGGAGTGAAAATCATTTAAGAAATCGGTTAGAAGATCTTTATTTTTATCAAACTGAATCATACAATCCATGTATAGCGCAGGTACGCCGGTTTCATCATAGAAATCTCGGATCATGGGGCAGATGGTCATATGAGCGGGGCCGTGGAAACTCATATACACCTGGCGTTTGAAGCCCAGACGGAGGAGGCTCCGAGCAATAGCACCCAAATAGTCAATACCTTGACGGACGGTAACCTGGACAGTACCTCGACCGGAAGCGGTGGCACCCGCATAGAAGTAGGGAAGCCCTGTGAGTACCAGGCCATCACAAGCTTCTGCCATCCGCAGGCAGTAGGCCTCGGAAATTACGGTTTCGCAGTCCAGAGGAAAGCCGCCGTGCATTTCGGTGGTTCCTGCCGGGACAATGATAATGTCGTTGCGGTTCAGATATTCCTGAACCTCAGTGTTGAGCATTTTGCCCAGAATACGAGTACGCATAGAATACCTCTTAAAATAATGAAATTTTGCACTTTCGGAAAGCGGGATGATGCGGCAGCTCGTCCTGCATATTTGATAAGAAAAGTTAAAACGCCGGCCTTACTTTTGTTTGGCAGCAGCAATTTTGGCTCGCACATCGTCGGTGATGTTCCAGATAAAACGGAAGGCGAACCAAGAGCCCAGAACACAAATGGCGGGAACCAGCGTAGACAGAGCTTTGATACCGCTCAAGGCAGAAGCGGACTGTGTAGCGGCGCCAACCTGATAACCAGTCCACCCCAGCATAAGAACACCCAAGGAAGAGCCGATGGTTGTACCGATACGGCGGGTGAGAGAGAAGGTGCCGTAAATGGAACCTTCCGTGCGCTTGCCGGTCAGGTATTCGTTGTAATCAATCGCTTCACCTACCATGCCCCACTGCATAAGAATGGCCAAGGAGGAGAAGGTAGACGCCAGTGTGGCCCAGACGGCATAGACGATTGCAGGAATATTGACGAACATAATGGTGCCGAACAGAGCAAGGTACAAAACGGCGGAAATTAATAGCCCGGCGCAAATCAGGCGAGCCAGTCCGACTTTTTTAGCCAGCTTGGGAGCTACGGCCAGAGTCAAAATGCTGCAAGGAATAGAAATCAAAGAAGCCGTAGACATCATAGTCAGAGAGCCAAGGACATCTGCGTACATGTAGGTACCCACATTGCCGGTAATGGCCAGCATGGAGCAGAAAAACAGAGAGTGAACGCAGAGCGCCAAGAATGCGCGGTTCTTTCGGAACACCACAAAAATGTCGGTGACTTTGATGCTGTTGCCTGCATCCTCTGCAGACGCGCTGTTGTGACGCTCTTCCGTCCAATAGTAGTGGAAGAAACAGACTACACCGCCGCAGATGGCCATGATGGTTGCACCGATTCCGTAGCCTTTGGCGGTATCGCCGAATATGCCCAGAATCAACGGAAATGCCAGGGAACAAGTGTAACCACCAGCCAAGGAGCCAAAGCCACGGGCGGAAGACAGCTGCGCGCGCTCTTCGTCGGTGTCAGACATGGCGGAGAGCATAGACCCCATGGGGATATTCAGCATGGTGTAGGCACCTTCATACAGGATTTTGCACACAAACAGTACAGCCAGCATGGCAACTCCATCGAACAAGGTTGGTAGAGTCCACAAAGCAATGGCGGAAACCGCAAGCATAGGGGTAGCACGCAGAATCCAAGGGCGAAACTTGCCGCGCTTGTCGTGATTCTTGGCAAATACTTTATCCATCAAGGTACCCATCATCGGGTCATTGACAGCATCCCAAACATTCCAGACCAAAAGCAGAGTTGCCAGCATTTCCGTGCTGACGCCCAGAATATTCAGACAGTAGCGGGTAAAGAATGCGCTCATCAGACTAAAGGTGAACAGGCCGCCGGCATCACCGCAGCCATAGCCGATCTTCTGTTTCAAGGTCAGCCGCGAAGTGGTGTTTTTCTCCATATTATTGATTTCTCCTTTTCTGTGGGATTTCCCACGTGGTTTTGCATATAGAATATCAAATTATATCTGCAAAATAAATTACACATTTCGCTATTTCATTGCATATCTGGCAAATATCCAGTAAAATAATGACAAATGTTTTACGAAGAATCGTCAATGAAATTGGATTTTTTGATGGATAATGCGGCGCAGGCCCAGATGTGGCGGTTTCGCCGCATGTAGCAGCCGGGGAAATATTCCTCGCTCACCACCGTGATCCGGCCGCACCGGCCAAGCAGCTGCTGAAAGCCTTCCTCCCGGCTGTAGAGCCTTCCCCGGTGCGGAATGGCTGCTTCCAGCACCAATTTCGCCCCTTTGTCCTTCTGCGCCGCCACTGCCTGGGCAAACAGCAGGTCGGCTCCCCGGGCAAAGCCCGAAATGAAATGGGTATATAAAAAAACGACCTTCTAGTCATGCCGCCGCGGCAGCAACCCGCTGCGGCCAGGACCGGAAGGTCGTTTGTTCAATTGCGGCACTCCTACTATAACTGAGAAGAATCAATATTCCACGGAAGATCTACCACAATCTGTCCCGCGGCAGCACGGTAGCAGGATAGATATTGCTGCGGACTAATACCATATTCCTTTTTAAACGCCCGATAAAAGGTGGAATAATCCGCAAAGCCCACCTGCTGCCCCACATCACTCATGGGGACTCCTTCCACAATCAGTGACTTAGCATGGATCAGTCGCAGCTGCGTGAGGCAGCGATAAAAACTGACGCCCATCTTATTGTGAAACATATGGGTGATAGTACTCTCACTCACATAAAAATGATTTGCAGTGTCGGCCAAGGTGACCCGGGTGGCAAAATTTTCTTCAAGATACGCCATGATACGGTCTAAGAGTACCGTTTTTTCTTTACAAGAAGAATTGTCTTGCGGATCTTGGGATGCCCGAAACAGGCAAATCAGTATTTGAATGGTGTTGGCCAAAACCATAGACTGCCATCCTATGCCTCTTTTTTCAGATTCCACAACACCTTTGTGAAACAAATCTGGCAAGAATTCCCATTGAGTGCCGGTAGTGCGCAGCACACAAGCCGGAGCCAAAGTGTTCAGCTCTTCATCCAGCTGGAAAAGCATATCTATCATGCGTTGGCTTACCCACAACACGTCTCGATTGTAGGGGCCGGAAACGTCCTTCCGCAGCAAAGAGCGGTGACTAACACCAGGGCGAATCAGGATAATGTCCCCTTTTCTCAGCAGATAACGCTCAGAACCTACCTGATATTCCGGTGAACAGCTGCTCCGACACAGAAGCAGCTCATAAAAGTCGTGGGAGTGGAGAGATACAGCGTCATTGGCGTAGGTCACACTTCGATGGGTTTGTGTGTACAGGCTGGTCATCTTCACCCCTTGAAGAATGTTGGAAGAATTCTGCTGAGCTACCATATTATCCCGAATTGCAACTGCCTGCGCAACAAACCGCCACATCTGGTCCTGCTCCGCATTATCCATCAAAAAATCCAATTTCATTGACGATTCTCCTCAAAACATTTGTCATTATTTTACAGGTTTGCAAAAACGGCGATCCGGTACATACAGGGATTTCCGGAAGCGAGGCTGCTGAAATTTGTAGTCGTGCCGTTTTGGAAAGGCTGGACATAATTATCCACGAAGCATGACCTTTGCGCAGAACAGGCCGTCCTGATAGGTAACCGTACTTGCCCCGCCGGATTTTTCTGCGATATGGCGG
>OHBM01001884.1_pt1 | contig 14672 bp, 20 predicted proteins | sample 1577251 | NCBI WGS metagenome assembly OHBM01 (sample SAMEA3541557, study PRJEB24748) | human gut metagenome | biome: human gut; feature: human-associated habitat; material: faeces | place: China | collected 2012 | reverse complement strand
CGGAGGATTATTGCAGCCGGGCGGTGCGGGAGAACGAGCCGCCCGCAAAATAGGAGGGCCAGATGGAATACTGGAAATTCAAGGCGATTGACAAGCTGCGGGATTATCCGCTAAAGGCTGCTGCAATCCAGAGCCTACAGGAGGAACTGCAGCGGCTGGAGTTGGAGGCTACCAACATCCGAAGCGCCACGGCGGACGCTACGCCCGTCCAGGGCGGCGGCAGCTCCCGGGAGGACAAGCTGCTGTCAAATATCATTCACCGCGACGAGATCAAGCGGATGATTGCCGGGGCGAAGCTCGCGTGCAATGTCGTGAACACGTCCCTCGCGGCCCTGGACGCTGCAGAACGGGATTTATTAACTGATATGTACATACACCGCATTTCGGGCGGAACGCCGCGCATAGCGGAAATGCTGGGATTAGACGAGCGCAGCGTTTACCGACGCGCAGATCGCGCACTTCGGCGGTTCGTAATTGCGTTATATGGCGTGGGTGAAACTTAAGCAGGCGAAAGTGTCACTTTTCTGTCAGTGACAAGCGAAAAACTCTGTGCTATACTAGTATCATGAATATAGGGTACAGGCACTGAGAAAATTTCTCGGTGCCTTTGCTTTTTGGAGGGTCTATCATGCAAATCACAAACAGGCGGCTATCGGAGCTCACTCCATATGCGGCGAACGCAAAGAAACACGATAAACGGCAAATCAATAACGTTGCGGAGAGCATCAAGCAGTACGGCTTTGTGCAGCCGATTGTGATTGACCGTGATGGAGTAATTGTAATCGGCCACTGCCGCGCTATGGCGGCAAAGAAGCTGGGCATGGAAGAAGTGCCGTGCGTCTGCGTGGACGATCTGACACCGGAGTAGGTAAACGCCCTGCGGCTGGTGGATAACAAGAGCAACGAGAGCGACTGGGACTTTGACCTGCTGGCAGAGGAATTGCCGGAGTTGGATTTGTCGGCGTTTGATTTTGACTGGGGTATTGAAAACGAGGATGAGTACGGCACTGATTTTTCCTTGCCGGATGGGGACAAATCGGAAATCTGTCAAATGACATTCACGCTCCATGAACAACAAAAAGAATTGATCGAATATGCTATGACGTGTGTTGAAGATGAAATAACAGAAACGTTTGGCAACGCCAATAAAAACGGGAATGCATTGTATGAGGTGATACGGCAATGGGCAGCGCAAAAGACCTGATTGTAAAAGTTATCCCGAGCAAGGTTGCCGTTCCGTTCGTCAAGGAACACCATTATAGCGGCAAGGTTGTAAATAACAGCAATCTGCATTTCGGCGTATTTTACGAGGGGCGGCTTCATGGGGTCATGTCCTTCGGCCCATCTCTGGACAAGTCTAAAATTCAAGGACTTGTTGAGGGAACCGGGTGGAACGAATTTATTGAATTAAACCGAATGGCGTTTGATGACGTGTTGCCGCGCAATAGCGAGAGCCGGGCGATTTCCGTTGCGATGAAGCTAATCCGGAAAAACGCACCGCAAATCAAATGGGTTATATCGTTTGCGGATGGGTGTTCTTGCGGGGACGGAACAATTTACCGGGCAAGCGGTTTTGTTTTGACGGCAATCAAACCGAATGGGAATCTTGTGCAGCTTCCGAACGGCGAGAAAATACACAAAATGACCCTTGAGAGCAATCCAACATCCCCCCGGAAGGAACTTGGAGGGAAAAGCTATTACGATATAACCGGCGGAAACTTCAATTTCAAAAAATATGTAGCCTATGTTGGGGGCGAAATATTAACCGGGTATCAACTTCGGTATATCTATTTTATTGATTTGGCATACAAAGAGCGCCTTACCGTCCCTGTCATTCCATTTTCAAAAATTGATGAAATTGGGGCTGGGATGTATAAGGGCGAAAAGGTAACGCAAGCAGAAAGGCACCAGTGACACGGCAATACGCGGCGGTAGTTTAACGGTAAAACGTTCCGCATCCTGCGGAAAGATGGCGGTTCAACTCCGACCTCGCTGCTCCAAAATGCCGTGTTATGGTTCCAAAGAAAGGAGGGCGCGTATGGCAAGGCCAAGAAAGGAAATAGATCAAAAGCAATTCGAAAACCTCTGCGGCCTGCAATGCACGCTTGAGGAAATCTGCGGTTGGTTTGATGTGACCGATAAAACACTAAATAGTTGGTGCAAACGCACCTATCATACCAGTTTTTCCGAAGTATTCAAGAAAAAGCGGGGAGCGGGGAAAATTTCCCTGCGGCGCAGCCAGTGGCAGCTTGCGGCAAAGAGCGCAAGCATGGCTATTTGGCTGGGGAAGCAGTATCTTGGTCAGCGCGACGTGGTTGAGCTGGGTTTGCCGGCGGATAACACGCAGGAGGACGCTTTGAGTGTAAGCCTGCGTGAAATGGCAGAAGGGTTGGAAAGCGATGATCAGTGAAAAGCAGCAGAAAATCATGGCCTTTCCGTATTCCAAATACGACGCGCTTATCTGCGACGGCGCGGTGCGTTCCGGCAAGACTTCCATCATGATGTGGTCTTTCGTGCGCTGGGCGATGGAAAGCTTTAACGGTCAGCGGTTTGGTGTCTGCGGGCGGACGGTCGACAGCTGCACGAAAAATATCATCGTGCCGTTTACGGCCATGGGACTTGCAAAAGAGAAATATCTGATCCGCTGGCGACGCGGCGACAAAGTAATGGAGGTGCGTCGCGGTGCGGTGACGAATTATTTTGAGGTATTCGGCGGCAAGGATGAGGCGAGTTACACGCTGATTCAGGGCCGTACACTGGCTGGCGTTTTGCTGGATGAGGTCGTGCTCATGCCGCGCTCATTTGTCGAGCAGGCCTTGACGCGCTGCAGCGTGGACGGAGCAAAGCTGTGGTTTTCCTGCAACCCTGGAAGCCCGCAGCATTGGTTTTACACCGAGTGGATTCAGAGGCATGAAGCTCGAAACACACTGTACCTTCACTTTGAGATGACGGACAACCCCGGCCTGTCGCAAAAGACGCTGGAGCGCTATCAGGCGATGTTCTCCGGTGTCTTTTATGATCGCTACATCCGGGGCCTGTGGGTCCTGGCAGAGGGGTTAATTTACCCCATGTTCGGCGAAGGCTGCCTTGTGGATAATCCCCCGCAAGGCGGTCGGTATTATATCTCCTGCGACTATGGAACGCTGAACCCGTTCTCTGCCGGGCTGTGGTGCTGGGACGGCAAAACAGCGACCCGCGTTGCGGAATATTACTATTCCGGGCGGCAGGAACAGCGGCATAAAACCGATGAGGATTATTACACCGCGCTGGAGCAGCTGGCCGGGGACAAGCCTGTGCAGGCGGTGATCGTCGACCCGTCGGCGGCGTCGTTCATCGAGGTCATACGGCGGCACAAGCGCTTTCCGGTACGCAAGGCGAAAAATGATGTCCTGGCCGGAATCAACACGACGGCGCGGTTTTTGCAGGACGGGACAATCAAAATCCACCGCAGCTGCAGCGCCTGCATTCGGGAGTTTGGTCTCTACCGATGGGATGAAAAGACGGAGACGGACCGGCCCGTAAAAGAGAATGACCACGCCATGGACGATATCCGCTATTTTGCTTATACCGTCCTCCGCCAGAAGGCGGGGAAAACGGCGTATCAATCATTATTGCAAGAGAGGTGAGCGACTATCAAAACGTATCAAGATTTGCTTGCGGCTGGCAAGAGCGAACAGAGCCGAATCGCATTTATCCGCGCGGCTATTATGGAGCATCGAGGGTCTCCGGCTTACCGGACCGCAGCGGATGCGGAGCTGTATTATAGCGGATTGAATCCGACGATCAATCGTTATGAAAAAGTCCTCTACGACCTGCAGGGCAAGGCACACAAGGACATGTGGACGGCAAATCATAAGCTTGCAAGCCAATTTTTTGGCTTTGCGGTCGACCAGGCTGTCAGCTATCTTCTGGGCAATGGCGTCACCTTCGGCGATGAATCGACCGGAAAGAAACTGTGCGCTGATTTTGACCAGGAAATCATGGATGCCGCACGCAGCGCGAAAAATGCAGGCGTGTCCTTCGGCTTCTGGGATCTGGATCACCTGCGGGTGTTCAGTTTGCTGGAGTTTGTGCCGCTCTACGATGAGGAAAACGGTGCGCTGATGGCGGGCATTCGCTTCTGGCAGATTGCACAGGACAAGCCGCTGCGGGCCACCCTCTATGAACCGGACGGGTTTACGGAGTATTTCCAGGAAAAAAACAAAAGCATGGACGTGATGAAGCCGAAGCGCAGCTATAAGCTTTTAATTCGTACTGCTCCGGTCGGCGGCAGCGAGATATACGACGGCGGCAATTACCCCGGATTCCCGGTCGTTCCTCTGAAAAACAATCGCATGTGCCTATCTGAGATTGCCGGGAGCCGAAACACCATCGACGCGCTGGATCTGGCGACGTCAAACATGGTCAACAATGTGGACGAGGGGAATCTGATTTATTGGGTCCTCTCTAACTGCGGCGGCATGGATGATCTCGACGATGTAAAATTTGTGGAGCGACTCAAAACGCTGCATGTGGCCCACGCAGACGGCGACGACGGCGCGAAGGCAACACCGCAGACAATTGAAGCACCGTACGAAGGGACCAATACGACGATCGACATGCTGAAACGGAAGCTGTATGAAGATTTTCAGTGTTTCGACGCTTCTGCTATCACGGCGGGAAACCAGACTGCGACGGCAATCAAGGCCAGCTATGTGCCGCTTGACCTGAAAACAGACAAGTTTGAGGCGGAGGTCACGCGCTTCATTGTGGAAATTCTGCGGCTGGCCGGTATCGACGATCAGCCAAGCTACACGCGGAATCAGATCATCAACAAGACCGAAGAGACGCAGGCGCTCTTGCTTGGGGCGCAGTATTACGATGACGAATACATCACAAAGAAGCTTCTGACGATCAACGGGGACATTGACCAGTACGAGGCCATGATGGAGCGACGGTCCGCTGAGGACTTGGGCCGCAGCTTTGGCGAGCCGCAGGAGCCGCCAGCGCCGGTGAATAACAATGGCGACGCATGACCTCGGACATACGCTGACTGACAAAAAGCTCCGGGATCTGGAGCGCCGCATAGCGCGGCTTTATGCACAGGCCGGGCGGGAGCTGCAAGAGACCATCGACGCTTACTTTGAGCAGTTTGCAAAGCGCGACGAGGAAATGAGGGCGCTGATTGGCGAGGTCGTCAACGGCAAGGAGTGGACGGAGCAGGACTATAAACAATGGCGGCTGGCACAAATCGGACGCGGGGAGCGCTACCAGGCACTGCGGGAGCGGATTGCGCAGCGGATGACCAATGCAAACGCCGTGGCGATTTCTTACATAAACGACGAGACTCCGGGCATTTACAGTTTGAACCGCAACTATGCGGCGTATACGATTGAGCAGGTCGCCGGGAACGTCGGCTTTGACCTCTGGGACGAGCAGACGGCCCGGCGGCTGATCGTGGAGCAGCCGGAGCTGATGCCCAATTATCCGCCAGCCCGGGCGCTGCGGCGTGGTATTGACCTTGCGTATGGGCGGCGGCAGATCACGGCCAGCGTGACCAGCTCTATCCTGCAGGGCCGGAGCCTGCGGGGAATCGCGGACGATCTGCAGCAGCGCATCACGACCATGGACCGCACTAGCGCAATCCGGACGGCGCGCACGGCCTTCACAGGGGCGCAGAACGCCGGGCGTATGGACAGTTACGCGGCGGCGGAGAAGATGGGGATCAAGCTCAAAAAAGAGTGGCTGGCGACGTTAGACGGGCGCACGCGGCATTCTCACGCGGCGCTGGACGGGGAGAAGGTCGGCACGGACGAGAAGTTTTCCAACGGCTGCCGATTCCCAGGCGACCCGCAGGGGCGGCCCGGCGAGGTCTATAACTGCCGCTGCACGCTGGTCGCCGCGCTGGATGATGTGGACACGTCGGGGGCGAAGCGACGCACGCAGGACGGGCTTATCCCAGATATGACATATACCCAGTGGGAAGCATCGAAGCGCGGTTATGCGGGGAGACAGATCTCACCGATTCGCACAGAGGAGATGGACAGCTGGAGGAAGTCCTTGCAAAACAAGGAAAACCGGGCTATACTGAAAGCGAAGATCGAGAGCGGAGAAATTTCTACAAAAATCAGGCACCAGCAGCAAGCGAAGCACATAGCTGGGACACCGCAGTTTGAACAGTATAGGGCCTCGCGTTTGGCAAAGGGGAAAACACCGCAGAGCATTTTAACGTTGAGCACAGACCAAGCGCAGAATGCCATCGAACGATATAAATGCACCGGCACCGTTCAGATAACAAGAGCCGGGACAAAGTCTGTTAAAATCGTAGAGTTTTGCAGCACTGAAACTGTTGTCGGAAGATATTTTGACAATGGTGGGTACTATGACACAAAGCGCATAGGGATTTACTATTCTAGGTTTGGAGCTCACATTGTCCCAGTAAAGGAGAACTTCAATGGTTAATATTTGGGATTTTGCATGGAAACTTGGAAAAATTAGAATTACTACCATTGACGGCGATTCCTATGTGGGAAACACCATATGCGTTACCGACGCCGAAGAGGCGGACGACAATGAGGATAGTATATCTATCGAAGAAAAAACCGGTAGAATATTGGGGTTTTACCCTTCGGAAATCGCTAAAATCGAAATGGTAAAATAAACTACGGAGCCGCAGAGATGCGGCTCCAATTCGTTAGGGGGGCATGGATTCAATGGCAGAATTTAGTGTGTCGGATAAGCTCTTGGTGCTTACGGCGGCGCTTTGGCTTGTGATTTCGTTATGCATTATTGCTGCGACCGTGCTTGATCTTCCGTGTCGTATTAAGGCAAGACACAGGCGGAAAACGGTAACTTCCTTTTCGTATAACACGAGAAGCGCACCCGCACATGCGTTTACACGCGAAGAACGCATACAGCAGCTGCAGGATGCTTGCAGCGATATAAAAGCCAATGCAGCTGACTTTATAGGGCCGGCGGAATACCCAACGGGGTGGGAAATTCGCATCATTTTTAACCCGCACGAAATCCCGGACATCGAATTGGAGAGGCGCTGCTATTCACAAAGTATGATGCGGAGGTATTTACAATGAACGTTGAGATCACCGACCACAGCGCAGAAGTGGCCGCGGCATTGGAGGAAGCGCTGCAGCGCGGGCTTGAAAAGTGCGGGCTGACGGCGGAAGGGTATGCAAAAAGGCTGTGCCCTGTGGACAATGGCACCCTGCGCAACAGCATAACGCATCAGGTGGATGACAACGATGTGCTCATCGGCTCCAATCTCGAATATGCCCCGTACGTAGAGCTTGGCACCGGCAAATACTACCCCGGCGGCAGGCCGACACCCTGGGTGTACCAGGACGCGCACGGCAATTGGCATTACACCCACGGTAACCGGGCGCAGCCGTATCTCAAGCCTGCCGTCGCGGATCACGCGGCCCAATACCGCGCGCTCCTTGAGGACGCCCTCAAGGACGGATAACAGAATAGGAAACGCAAAGCCAGCTGCTGACAAATGTCAGCGGTTGGCTTTTTGCTTTGGTAAAACCCGCGAAGGACAGCGGTTTTTATAAAACTCAAAGGGCGAAGAACCGACCCCCGAAGAAAAGGAGAGTAACACAATGAGCATTACCAGAAAATTGCTGAAGGGCATGGGTCTGACCGACGAACAGGTTGACACCATCATCGAGGCACACACCGAAACCGTGGACGGTCTGAAAGCTGATGTCAGCAGATATAAGGCCGACGCGGGAAAGCTGGCGGGCGTTCAGAAGGAATTGGACGATCTAAAGGCGGCAGGCGATGGCGGCTATAAGTCGAAATACGAGAAAGAGCACTCGGATTTTGAGGCTTTTAAGTCCAATATCACCGCGAAGGAAACGAAGGCAGCAAAGGAAAAGGCTGTCCGGGCTTTCTTCGAAAGCAAAAACATCACCGGTGCGAATCTCGACCTTGCCATGCGGGGCTGCGGCGAGGAAATGGCTGCGCTGGAGCTGGACGGCGACAAGATCAAGGACACGAAGGGCCTTGACGCGCTGCTCAGCGGGGCTTACAAGGGCCTGGTTTCTACCATGCAGCAGCAAGGGGCGAATCCTGCCAATCCTCCGGCGGGGACACCGGCGAAAACTTACACCACAGACGAGATTCGCAGCATGAGCGCTGCGGAAATCAATGCAAACTGGGACGCGATTAAGGCGTCCATCGGCCAGAAAGGAGAATAAACATGGCTGTTACTAATTTTATCTCTCAACTTTGGAGCGCACGGCTCCTCTACGCGCTGGACAAGGCGCACGTCGCAACGAACCTGGTCAACCGGGAGTACCAGGGTATTATTGCCAACCAGGGCGACACCGTTCACATCAACTCCATCGGCGCGATCACCGTCAAGGATTACACCAAAAACACCGACATTGCTGATCCCGATGCGCTGACTACGACGGAGCAGACCCTTGTTATCGACCAGTGCAAATACTTCAACTTCCAGGTCGACGACGTGGACAACGTGCAGGCGGCGGGCGACCTGGTCGACACTGCGATGAGCCGCGCTGCCTATAGCCTGGCAGATGTCGCGGACGCTTACCTGCTTAAAACGATCGCTGCGGGCGCTGCTTCCGGCAACACGGTCGGCGCGGCCAGTGCCCCGATTGCACTGACGGCGGCAAACGTGTATGAGAACATCGTGAAGCTGCGTACGAAACTGGACAAGGCCAACGTCCCCAACCCGGGCCGGACCATCGTTGTCCCGCCTGAGGTCTATGCGCTGCTGCTGATGGACGACCGCTTTGCCAAGAGCGACGCCGCCGCCGGTCAGAGCGCCCTGCTCAACGGCGAGGTTGGCCGCGTGGCTGGCTTTACGGTTTATATGTCCAACAACGTCCGCACCGGCACCGGCACGGACACTGGGAAGACGCCGTATTTTGAAATCACGGCCCAGGTCAGCACGGCGACGACCTATGCCGAGCAGATCATCAAGACTGAGGCATACCGCCTCGAAAAGCGCTTTGCCGACGCCGTCAAGGGCCTGCATGTCTACGGCGCGAAGGTCACCGACGGCAGCCAGATCGCAAAGCTTATTGCTTCCGTGGCCTAATCGGAGGGCGCGGCGATGCTGGAACAGATCCTGCGGCACCTGAATAACTGGTTCGTTGTGGACGTTCAGCCGGGCGATTATAGCGTAGAAAAGGGCAGCATCACGCTGCCCTTTGTCGCGTCCGGGCAGTACTTCCGGATCATCGGCTCGGTGTTCAATGACGGGCTGCATCAATACCCGGCGACAGATCTGATGGACGAATCTTTCACCGGCTACATCTGGGCGCTGGCGATTCCGAAGGCAATCTTTTCCCTGGCGGATGAGATTTCCGCATGGCTGGAGAAGTACGGGGAAGCCGCTGCAAGCCCGTATACAAGCGAAAGCTTCGGCGGGTACAGTTACAGCAAATCCGCAGAAAATACCGGCAACGGGGCGGCAGGCGGCTGGCAGGCGGCTTTCCGGGCGCGGCTCAATCCATGGAGAAAAATAAAGGGCGTGGAGCCCTGAAAATGGAGGTGCAAATCCCGATATGAGTCTGTTAGATAATTTTTCCAGGCAGTGTGTGCTGATGGAGAAAAAGCGCGTCCCGGATGGTGCGGGCGGATATGAAGTCATATGGACGGAGGGGGCGGAATTTCTCAATTACCAGGCGCTAGACACCTCGATGGAGGCCCGCCGGGCGGAAAAAGAGGGCGTTACCTCGGTATATTCCGCGCTGGTAAATAAGACTGTGCCCATCGAATACATGGACTATTTCCGCGACGTTGCCTCCGGCGTCACTTACCGCGTAACATCGAACCCGGAGGAGAGGGAAGCGCCGAAGTCTGCGGGGGCGACGATTCGCGGTCTTAAATTCTTCACAGCAGAACGAAAGGACCTGCCAAAATGACAAAAGATAAGGCGCTTCATGCGTGGTTTTCCAAATTCCTTCCGGCCTATCCAGCTTCGAATGTGCCGGAGGACGCGGTTTTCCCGTGGCTGACTTATGAGCTGGTCACCGGCGCGTGGGACAGCGGGGAAATCGGCCTGACGGTCAACCTCTGGTTCTACACGGAAAGCGAAGCTGGCCCTAATGCGAAGGCCCAGGAAATTGCAGATGCAATCGGACTTGGCGGCTGCATGGTTCCTTATGACGGCGGCGCGATGTGGTTCAAGCGCGGCTCTCCATGGTGCCAGAATATTGCACAGGACGACGACAAAAACATCAAGCGGCGGTATTTGAATATTACAGTAGAATACCTGTCGCAGGACTGAATGGAGGAACGATAACATGAAATATACGAAGATTCCAGAAAACGCATTTAAGGAGCTGCAGCTGAACGCAGGCGTTCTGCTCACTGACTTTGACACGACGGACGGCATGACGGAGCAGGAAATCCTCACCGCCATGATCGGCGCGACCAGCGGCGGCGTCAACTTCACTGCAACGCCGACCTATGAGGACTATGGTGCCGATATTGATAATGCGCCGACTAACGTGAAGGAGCTGAAAAAGCTGACCGGCTGGGAGGTCAAAATGTCCGGCAATTTTATCACGGTCACGCCGTCCTCCGCGGCGCTTATGGCGGGTGCTGCGGATGCGGACAAGACCGACACAACGAAGATCACGCCGCGCAACGATGTTGCGGACACGGACTTCAAGGATATCTGGTGGGTCGGCGATTACTCCGACAAAAACGGCGCGACAAACGGCGGCTTTGTCGCGATCCATATGCTTAACTCCCTGTCTACCGGCGGTTTCCAGATCCAGAGCACCAATAAGGGCAAGGGACAGTTTGCATTTGAATTTACCGGCCATTATTCCATTGTCGACCAGAACAAGGTGCCCTATGAGGTCTTTGTCAAGGCCGGTACGGCGGAGGCTGGGGCATGAAGCTTTCTGATATCAAAGGCGAGCGGACGCTGGACGTGATCGCGGAAATCATCGAACCTATTGCCAATATCGCCGCAGATCAGACCGCAGCGGCGCTGTTCCAGCGGCAGCGCTGCCCGAAGGGAAAGAAACCGAAGGAGTTTATGCTGGAGCGGGTGAAAAAATCCGCTCCGGCTCTCATCAAGGGGCACCGGGATGATATTGTGCAGCTTCTGGCGGCGCTGGCTGGCGTTACGCCGGAGGCATACGCGGAGAGCTTGAATCTGTTCAAACTCACTTCCGACATTGTCGACCTCATGACGGACCCGGAGTTTCTCGGGCTTTTTCCCTCTGCGGAGACAGAAACGGACGCCGCTGCATCTGGCTCTGCATCGGAGAATACCACGGTCCAAGCACAGTAAACGCTTTCCTCACGTTTTGCGCGGCGCGGTTTGACGACCAGTCGCTGGGACTGGCGTTTCAGTGCTATGTGGCGGAGTGCCTAAACAGCATGATGGACGCCGTCAGCGGTAAGCGGCTGACGGATTGGATGGAGATTGTCCTGCCGGGCGGTCAGCCGGAGGAACCATGCGACGCGGAAGAGGTCGCGGCAGACCTTGTCAGGCGGATCGCAGAGAAAAAGGCAGGTGAGTAAAAGATGAATCTATTTGATCTATTCGTCAAAATCTCTGTGGACACCGGCGACTTTGACAGCGGCGTGGATCGGGTGTCGAAAGCGTGCAAATCCCTGGGCGGTGATATGAAGACGACCGGGAAAGACTCGGAGGCCCTGCGCAACAAAATCAATAGCCTGGGCGAACAGTACGAGTCTGCGAGCAAAGAAGTCGACGACCTGACGAAGCAGTTTAATCAATCTGCGCGGGAGACCGGCGAAACATCGAAAGAGACACAGGAGCTGGCGGCGAAGCTTGCCGAAGCGGAAAAGGAGGCCGGAAGTCTCAAAAAGGAGATGGACCGTCTGGGTAAGTCCATGGATGATGCTGGTGACGATGCAGAGGATGCGGGTGAAAAATCCGGCGGATTTTTAAGTAAGTTAAAAAATGGCCTATCCCAATTAAGCCCTGTCGCATCGGCCGTCGTAAAGGGACTTGCCGCTGTCACTGCAGCAGCTGCAGCGGTTTTTACATCGGTGGCAAAGCAGAGCATTGTGGATTACTCCGACTATGAGCAGCTCGTTGGCGGCGTTGAGACGCTATTCAAGAGCAGCTCGGATAAAGTGATCGCGTACGCGAACAATGCATATAAGACCGCTGGATTGTCTGCGAACGCCTACATGGAGACAGTCACCAGCTTTTCTGCATCCCTGCTGCAGGGCCTCGGCGGCGATACCGAGGCGGCGGCGTTGATTGCGGATCAGGCCATTACCGACATGTCGGATAATGCAAACAAGATGGGCACCGATATGGAGATGATCCAGAATGCCTATCAGGGCTTTGCAAAGCAGAATTACACCATGCTCGACAACCTCAAGTTAGGGTATGGCGGCACGGCAGGCGAAATGGCCCGCCTTATCAACGACTCCGGCGTGCTCGGCGATACGATGAAGGTCACCGAACAGACGGTGAATGAGGTGTCCTTCGACAAGATTATCGAGGCAATCCATGTTGTGCAAACTAACATGGGCATTACCGGCACAACGGCAAAGGAGGCCAGCGAGACGATCCAGGGCAGCGTCAGCGCTATGCGTGCGGCCTGGAAGAATTTCACAACTGGCATGGCGGATGACACGCAGGATTTTGATACCCTGGTAGACAACGTCGTGGACTCCGTCGACACGGTCGCGGATAATGTCATCCCGCGTATTCAAAAGCTGCTTCCCAGGCTGACGCAGGGGCTATCCGATTTGACGCAGCGGCTTTCCTCTAAAATTCCTGGCCTTCTTAGCAAGGTACTCCCGAGTTTTATCAGGTCGACAACTAAAATGGTGCAGAATATTGCGGGAACGCTTACCAAAAGCCTTCCTGTAATCATTGATGCTGCATCAGAGCTGTTTTCTGGTGTTGTGCGTGCAATACCAGGTGTCGCCAAAGAAGTCCTAAAAAGTATGCCTAAAATTATCAAGGCTGTTGTTGATGGACTTTGGAACGGGGTTAAGTCCATTGTTGAAACTGTTCAGGATATTTTTGGAGCTACGAATGAGGCTGTGTATGAGGCAAAAAGCAGCTTAGAAGAGGCAGCAGCTAGTGTTACGTCGTTCTCAGATGCGATTGGTGCAGCGCAGCCCAATATTTCAGATCTCAACACTCTGCTTTCCAGCACCGGCAAGACCGTCGGCGACCTGGATTCCCAGATCGAGACTGAGGCTAATGCGATCAACCGCATCTTTGCGGCGGCGCTGGAAGAAGGCCGGGCTTTACGGCAGACGGAGCTCGACGAGATTGCCCAGCACTATGACAATCTGCGGGAGCTGGAAACCGAGAAGCTCGGTATTGCACAGCAGCAGCAGGCGGCACTCGTGCAGGCAATCCAGCTGGAAAAGAACCAAATCACACAGGAGGGAATGGCCCAGTATATCTCCAATATCCAAGCTGCCTATGATCAGGCAACGGAGCTGGAGAAAACCAATTATCTAAACGAGCTGGCCCTGATTCAGAATCAGTACCAGGTCGAGGGTTCCCTTACGGAGCAGGAATACCAGAAACGCCTGGAGGAGGCAAAGGCCCACCACGACGCGATGCAGGCTCAGAATGACCAATACCAGCAGGAAGCACTGGCGGCGCTGTCGGACAACGCGGCTGCGACTATCTCTTCTGAGCAGAGCACCTATGATGAGCTCCAGGGGATCGTTTCCCGGTACTATGCCGAGCAGAGCGACACAGCAGGCAAGGGCCAGGCTGAGCTGATGAATCTCTATCACTCTGGACAGGCGGTCGCGGAAGAGTACGCGCTAGCCGCAGCTGGACTGACGGAAGGTCAGCTGGAGGCGGGCAATGCAACGCTGACAACGCTAGCGATGCTTGTCGAGAGCGGCGGTCAGCTATCGGATTCCGCTAAGACGTCTGCAGAAAGTATGCTAGCCGCTTTTGATGGCCTGCCAGATGAGATGGAGGACACCGGTAAGAACGCCTTGCTGGGTCTCACAGCGGGCTTGGACGACACAATCCCAGGACTGGAGGACACGTCAGAAATGTCTGCACAGTCTATCGTCGATGCAATCAAATCCTATCTGGGTATTGCAAGCCCGTCGAAGGTGTTGCGTCAGATGGGCCAGTATGCAGGTGAGGGGCTTGTAACCGGCCTGCGAGGCAGTCAAAGCTCGGTTCGTGTCGCTGCATCGCTTCTATCGGCAACGGTTACCACGACGCTAAATCTCAAGGAGCGCCTGTATCAGCTCGGCTCCAATGCGGGGCAGGCGTTTGCGGATGGCCTATCCTCTGCCAAATGGCGGGTACAAACCAGCGCCGCGCAGTTGGAAAGCAGTGCGGGTAAAAAGTCTGCCGTCGGCGGGGTGAAGTATTTTTCCTGGGAAACGACGCGCAGCGATACTCCCCGGGTTGGATATGACGCGCTGAATGCGAAGCTTGCCCGTGTGCTGAACCGGCTGGATGCATATCTGCCGAAGATTGCGGAAAATCAACCGGTACTTGTCACTGGTGCGTCCCAAGTGAGCGGGCGCGCCCTGGATGAGCTTTATGGTACAACGCTGCGGCGGAAAGCGAGGGGAAATTAAATAATGAATCTTACAAGAAATGTGGTTTTTGATTTTGGGGACCGGGTCCTAAAGTCCTATGCTGACTTCGGACTCATCCAGAAAAGCGCGCCGGAGGTAACCCCTCCGGCCCCAAAAACAAA
>OHBM01001880.1_pt1 | contig 14685 bp, 16 predicted proteins | sample 1577251 | NCBI WGS metagenome assembly OHBM01 (sample SAMEA3541557, study PRJEB24748) | human gut metagenome | biome: human gut; feature: human-associated habitat; material: faeces | place: China | collected 2012 | reverse complement strand
TTGAATTCCTGCGCGACTGTACTATGGAAATGTTGGAAGAAGCTAAGGCTGACATCAGCGATGAAGATTATATGCGTGCAGAATACGTAATCGAAGAAATCCAACGCGTACTCGATGTTTGCGATGCTCTGGAGAAAGATGATTACGAAACTGTAGGTCAGAAGATGTACGAAACACATCATGGTATGAGCAAGCTTTACGAAGTTAGCTGCGAAGAGCTCGACTTCCTGAATGATCTTGCATTCGACTGCGGTGTAACAGGTTCACGCGTAATGGGCGGTGGTTTCGGTGGTTGTACTATCAACTTGGTGAAAGATGAGTTGTATGATACATTCATCCAGAATGCTAAAGATAAGTTCAAAGAGAAGTTTGGCAGAAGCCCTAAAGTTTATGATGTAGTTATCAGTGACGGTGCTCGCAGATTAGTTTAAAATAAAAACAACTCAATCTTAAAAGGGCGTCTTCCCATCACGGGGAGACGCCCTTATCTTTTTAGCCTTTTCAAATAAACTAATCAACTAACCTAATCTAACCTTCAGTATATTCTAATATCTAAACCTATTGCACTCCTTCTGTTGTCATCTGAATCCGCTTCATGGTTCCATCTTCATTGTAATACAAACGATCTATGCATACAGAACGTCTATAGCTTCCACCTGTCGGATTAATACCTCCATTGTGATAAATAAAGTACCAGTCACCTTTGAACTCAATAATCGCCTGATGGTTGGTATTGGAATTACCAGCTATTTCATTCAGGATACCTTTATATTCCCAAGGTCCTGTGATACTCCGGCTCATTGCATAGCAAATCTTCTCGGGAAATTCAGACGCATAAGAGAGATAATACCAATCACCACGTTTATGTATCCAGGGAGCCTCCGTAAAACGAGGTAGAACCACATGAACAATCGGACCATCCAACTCAATCATATTATTTTTCAGTTTGGCATAATAGCACTGAGTATTTCCCCAATACAGATACGCCTGTCCGTCATCATCAATAAAGACTGTCGGATCAATGTCATCCCAGTAGATTTTAGTGCGTTCTACTGTCATATCATTGGTAATCAGAGCAGAGCCACGTGCATCGACAAAAGGACCTAACGGAGAGTCGGAAACAGCCACACCGATAGACTTTCCGGGAATGGCATTATGCTCCACAGTAACGTACCAATAGAATTTACCATCACGTTCGATAACCTGACTTGCCCATGCTTCTCCCTTTGCCCAAGAGAAATCTTTGGCTTTCAGAGGTACAGGATGTTCAGTCCATGTCTTCATATCAGCTGAAGAAAAAACACACCACTCATTCAGAAGATAATGTTCAGCTGGTGGAGGACATTCATCATGTCCGGCATAGATATACACTCTGCCGTCATATACCATCGCACCCGGATCAGCTGTATATTTATATTTGATAATCGGATTTCCTTTCGCTACAAAAGTGGTCGATTCCGGCGCGAGTGCGCAACCGAAGCTGGAGACGTATATCCAGAATGCTCTTCTGGGCTATATCTATGCGACGAAGGTTGCGGGTATCCAGCAGCCGAAGATCGGTCTTCTCAATATCGGGGAAGAGGCGACGAAGGGGAGCCCTTTGGTCACGGAAGCGAATGAGGCGCTTTCCGCACAGAAGGTCATTCCTTTTGCGGGCAATGCGGAAGGCCGCGATGTGATGACGGGAGAATTTGATGTCATCGTCACGGATGGATTTACAGGGAATGTAGTCCTGAAATTCGGGGAAGGCGCCGGGAAACTGGTGGCTGCCCTTTTGAAGAATGCTGTCATGCAGGGGGGACTTCGCGCGAAGATCGGCGGGCTGCTCCTGAAGCCAGCACTCAAGAAATACATGGCAAAGCCTCTTGACTATGCTGAATACGGCGGTGCGCCGCTCATGGGCATCAAAGGCGGCCTCATTATCTGCCATGGTGCTTCGAAAGCGAAAGCGATCAAGAATGCCATCCATATGGCGATGGGCGTTTGTCAGGAGCATCTGGATGAGATCGTGATGGATGCGCTGAAACAGATGGAGACGCAATGAGAATGAGGTTGAGCGGGTTCTGAAGGCTCGAAAGGGTCGCTCCCCGCCCCCAAACGCCGTGTTTTTTTGGGACGGGGAAACGTGATTCCAAACAGATGGGAAACCCGTTGAAGACATGGAACCATTTGAATCCTCGGAACTCATAGAAACTGTTTTTCAAGTCCTGGCGTCAATTGCCAGTTACCAAAATTCTCTTTTCAACGAACGGAAAGGACATTATATATATGAGTGAATTATGTTCTGCAGGGATTCTGGGTACCGGACATTATGCGCCGGAGAAGATCCTTTCCAATGCAGACCTTGAAAGAATGGTCGATACCAGTGATGAGTGGATCCGCACCCGCACGGGCATCGAGACCAGACATATCGCTTCCCGGTCGGAGACCACCTCCGATCTTTGCGTGAAAGCTGCTCTTCCGGCACTGGAAATGGCTGGCCTTACCGCAGACGATATCGACTACATCATTGTAGCGACGGCATCCCCTGACTATGTGGTACCATCCACGGCCTGCATGGTGCAGGATAAGCTCGGATGCAAGCATGCAGGTGCGATGGATATTTCCGCCGGCTGCTCAGGCTACATCTATGCAGTAGCTCTGGCATCGAATCTGGTGAAAGCCGGGATGTACAAGCACATCCTGATCATCGGTGCGGAAATCCTTTCCCGCCTCGTGAACTGGCAGGACCGCTCCACCTGCATCCTTTTCGGCGATGGGGCAGGGGCCGCTGTCATCGGAAAGGTCGAAGATGGCTATGGTCTTCTGGCTTCGGATCTTGGCTCAGACGGCAGCCTGGGCAAGATCCTGAATATCCCGGCGAGCGGCGTCGCTGAACTTGTGACCCACCGCGCCATCGACTCCGGCCGTATCTATATCCATATGGAGGGGCCGGAAGTATTCAAAGCCGCTGTCCGTCACATGGGTGCGACCACGCTGAAGACGCTGGAAGCCGCTGGCATCACGAAGGAAGATATCAATATGTTCATTGCCCATCAGGCAAATAATCGCATCATTCAGGCGATCGCAAAGCGTCTGGCTCTGCCGGAGGATCATATGTATGTGAATGTCAATCGCTATGGCAATACATCGGCAGCTTCCGTCGGCATTGCGCTTGATGAAGTCGTCCGCGCCGGACGCGTGAAGCATGGTGACTACGTTGTCCTGACTGGCTTCGGCGCCGGTCTTACATGGGGCTGCGATGTCATGAGATGGATGTAGTAAGGCAAGACCTGATTCCGAATAACCAATAATAAATTAGTATTTATTTATATGGAGTGTGACAAGATGAAAACTGCATTTCTGTTCCCTGGACAGGGATCTCAGAAGGTGGGCATGGTACAGGATCTGTTTGAAAACTATGATTCTGTCAAAGCCCTGATCAAAGAAGCGGATGAAACGCTCGGCTTCTCGATTTCCAAAATGATGTTCGAAGGCCCGGACACAGAGCTGATGAAGACCGAATTCACCCAGCCGGCCATTCTGACGGCCAGTGTCGCTGTATGGCAGGTGCTGAAGGAACACGGCCTCACGCCGGATATCGCAGCAGGCCACAGCCTTGGCGAATACTCTGCGCTGGTCGCAGCGGGTGCGATCTCCTTCGCAGATGCCGTGCATACCGTCCATCTGCGTGGCCGCTTCATGCAGGAAGCGGTGCCGCTCGGAGAAGGCAGCATGGCAGCTGTCATCGGTTCCACTCCGGAAACCATCGTGAAGGTGTGCGGCGAAGTTTCCACCGAAGACCTTCCGGTTCAGGCAGTTAATTTCAACTGCCCGGGACAGGTCGTCATCGCGGGTGCTACAGCAGCTGTTGAGAAAGCCTGCGAAGCACTGAAGGAAGCAGGCGCTCGCCGGGCTATCATGCTGAAGGTCAGCGCGCCATTCCATTCCACCCTGATGGAACCGGCAGCTCTTCGACTGAAGGAAGTCCTTGATAAGATCGACATCCATGACACCGCCATCCCGGTCGTAGCCAATGTCAATGCCAAGGAAGAGACCAAAGCGGACGAGATCAGAAAGAATCTGGTCGATCAGGCGGCACATCCTGTACACTGGGAAGAATCCATCCGGAATATGGTCGCCGGCGGTGTCGATATGACTGTCGAAGCCGGCCCCGGCACGGTTCTTACCGGCTTCATGAAGAAGATCGCCCGCTCCGTACCCTGCCACCATGCAGAAGACGTAGCCACCATTGATGAAGTCGTGGCTGCACTGAAGGGAGAATAATGATGGAAACTATCGAAAAGACCGCTCTCGTCACGGGGGCTTCCCGCGGTATTGGCAGAGCCATCGCTCTTACACTGGCTGCGAAGGGCTATGCTGTCGCACTGAACTATGCCGGCAGCCAGGCTGCCGCAGAAGCGGTCAAGGGAGAAATCGAAGCCGCTGGCGGCAAAGCCTTCACCATCCAGGGCGATGTCTCCAAAGCAGAAGATGTGGATCGCATTTTCAAAACGATCAAGGAGGAATTCGGTCAGCTGGATGTCCTTGTGAATAATGCAGGGATCACCCGCGACGGACTTCTCATCCGCATGAAAGAAGAAAGCTGGGATGCCGTACTCTCGACTGACCTCAAGAGTGACTTCCTCACCATCAAAGCCGCTGCGCAGATGATGATGAGAAAGAAAAAAGGCTCCATCATCAATATCGCATCCGTAGTCGGCATCATGGGCAATATCGGCCAGGCCAACTACGCAGCAGCAAAAGCAGGCGTGATCGGTCTCACCAAGGCCTGCGCCAAGGAGCTCGCTACAAGAAATATCCGTGTCAATGCTGTCGCACCGGGCTTCATCGCGACCGACATGACCGATGCTATTCCGGAAAAGAATAAAGAAGCCATGCTGACAGCCATCCCGCTCGGACGCATGGGTCTTGCCGAAGACGTCGCCAAAGCTGTCTCCTTCCTGGCTTCCGATGATGCAAGTTATATCACCGGACAGGTTTTAAAGGTGGACGGCGGAATGGTTATGTAATATAATCAGTAGGGTACAATACAAGGAGACGTCTGTCTTCTATGAGAAAGGTGGTGAAATGAGTAATGAGCACTTTTGACAGAGTAAAGAAGATCGTTGTTGACCAGCTGGGCGTTAGCGAAGCTGATGTCACCATCGACTCCACTTTCATCGATGACCTCGGCGCTGATTCCCTGGATATCGTTGAACTGATCATGGCATTTGAAGAAGAATTCGACATCGAAATCCCGGATGATGCTGCTGAAAAGATCAAGACCGTAAAGAACGCTGTAGACTACATCGACAGCCAGATGTAATGCGCATTCGCATTTCAACATCATATTGGAAGCCGGAGGGGGGGATCCCCTCCGGCATGCCATATGACTTCCTTTGGGGGAGAATATTTCAAAAAAGCGAATGACCGTCGTGGTTCGTTTTTTTGAGGTCTTGTCCATGCGTGATGGATTTGAAACAGGCGGAGCCATGCCTTTTCAAGTCCTATAATTTTTGCTTAAAAACCTAACACGCGATAAATAATGTTTAAAAGAAGTTTATAAGAGAGGTGCCCTTTTTATGGAAAGAAGAAGAGTAGTAGTGACTGGCATGGGTGTGGTTTCCCCCGTCGGTATCGGCGTTGATGCATTTTGGAATGCCCTTTTGTCGGGCAAATCCGGTGTAACACCGATCACAGAATTTGATGCCACGGATTTCCCTGTCAAGATCGCTGGCGAAGTCAAAGATTTCGACCCCGTCAAATATGTGGGTGACAAGAAGACCGTCCGTCACATGGATAGAAATGCTCAGTTTGCTGTTGCGGCAGCAAAAATGGCGGTCGAGGATGCGAAGCTCGACATGAGCGTAGAAGATCCGAACCGCGTCGGCACCATCATCGGTACCGGTATCGGCGGGATCAAGACCATGGAAGATACCGTAGAACGCATCGAAAAACGCGGTCCGGGAAAAGTGAATCCATTCGCAGTCCCGATGATGATCGCAAACATGGCCTCAGGTATGGTCTCCATCACCTTCGGTCTGCAGGGACCGGTCCTGACTGACGTCACCGCCTGCGCTTCCGGCAACAATGCCCTTGGCAGAGCGACCCGCATGATCCAGTGGGGCGATGCGGATGTGATGTTTGCCGGCGGTACCGAAGCGGCTGTCGCAAAGACACCGATGGCTGGTTTTGCTGCCATGCATGCGCTCTCTTCCCGTGAATGCCCGCCGGAAGAAGCATCCTGTCCCTTTGATGTCCGTCGTGACGGTTTCGTACTCGGTGAAGGCAGCGGCGTCCTCATCCTTGAAGAACTTGAACACGCAAAGAAGAGAGGCGCGCACATTTATGCAGAGGTCATCGGCTATGGTACGAATGGCGATGCCTACCATATTACAGCTCCGCGTCCGGGTGGTGAACTCGCAGCTCGTTGCATGAAGAATGCCATCGCGGATGCAGGTATTTCTCCGGAAGATATCGACTACATCAATGCACACGGCACCTCCACCGGTCTCAATGATAAGAATGAGACCAAGGCGATCAAGGAAGTCCTTGGTCAGCATGCCTATGACATTGTTGTGAACTCCACCAAGTCCATGACCGGTCATCTTCTGGGCGCTGCCGGTGCGATCGAAGCTGTCGTCTGCGTACTCTCTATCATGAACAACAAAGTCCATCAGACACTGAACCTTCAGACTCCTGATCCGGAATGTGACCTTCACTACGCGGCGGAAGGCCCGGAAGATCGCAAAGTCGATGTGACCATGTCCAATGCGTTCGGCTTTGGCGGACACAATGCCGTTGTCATCATGAGGCGCTATGAAGAATGAGACATGCTGAAATGAGAAGAAGAGACCGTATGGCAGAAATTGAAAAGTTTGCTGCGGAAAATGAAATTCCCGTGCAGAATGCACAACTTCTCAATACAGCACTCACCCATACCTCGTATGCGAATGAACATAAAAATGAAGTCATTCATGACAATGAACGACTGGAATTCTTAGGGGATGCCATCCTGGATCTGGTCATCGGGGAATACCTTTTTCTGCGTTTCCCCAGCTGGCCGGAAGGGGAGCTGACCCGAGCGAAGGCGAGCGTCGTCTGCAAGCCTTCCTGCGCTGAATGCGCAGCAAAATTCCATGTGGGCGACTACATGCGTCTGGGCCGCGGAGAAGAAATGTCCGGCGGCCGCACCCGCATCTCGATCTTAGGCGATGCCTTCGAAGCTGTCATCGGTGCGATCTATCTCGATAATAACTATGAGGTAGCCTCCCGCTTCATCTTGGGGCACATGAAGAAATTCCTCGATCTGATCGATCAGGGAGACTATGACCATGACTACAAGTCTGACCTGCAGGAAATGGTACAGAAGCACGGAGATGTGAATATCTCCTATGTTGTCACCAAGGACGAAGGACCGGCACATGATAAGACCATCTGGATGGAAATCCACATCAATGGCAAAGTCATGGGCGAGAGCGTCGGAAAGAATAAAAAAGAAGCAGCCCAGCGGGCTGCCAAAGAAGCCATCCGAAGGATTCAGCTTGGTGAAACCGTATGATAGAAAACAGGGTTTGAGAAAAATGATAAATCATTTTTCTCAAACCCTGTTTTTATTTTTTCAAATAAGGCATTCGTTTTAAGTCTCTATAAAAATTTTCATGAACCCCAAGCATGATCAGTGTCAAGGTGACCGGATCAAAAGTATACGCCAAAAGGTACAACTGCGCGTCAACATTAAATTTGTATACAAAGACTTCGCTGAGATCACTTTTCTTTTGCTCACCGATCGATGGATTTTCGATAATAAGTTGAATCGCATGATCCACGCTTTTTCGCTGTTTTAGGAAAAGTCGCTTGTATGTGCTTTTAAAAATTCGAGTTTGCTTAATTTCCATGATCTTCCTCGAAGGTGAAAGGCTCTGTTTCCTGATTCTTCGCAATGAGAATGTCACGAATAAAATCTACAGGTAAATCAGGATTGGCGAGTGCATTTTTTCCAACCAAAGCCCAAAAATTGAGCTGCTGGGCTGCCGAACGAAATTCTGCTTTGCCTTCAATACTGGCAGAATCAAAAAGCGTTTTGTCCATGCGAACAGGAATCGTATTCATGATATATCCTCCTTCTTGTAGTAATTTACTACAATTATTATATGACTAAAATACATGAAAATCAATAAGAGTAAAAGAAATCTTATTTGAAAGCAAGGATGAGTAGCTAGGGATTAGGAGTTTCGAGTGATTGGGTGACTAAAAGACTAGGAGACATCGGACTCCCGTATCGTCATTTCGAGCGCAAGCGAGAAATCTTTGTCATTCGCGGCTCAGCGGTTGATATTTGGAACTCCCAAACGGGAAACCTGATACCCACTTACTTTCGGGCATTGTCCATATATATTCGCGGCGCTTCCTTATTTTTATGCGCCGCACCTGAACCCTGAACCCCGAACCCTGAACCCTTAAACCATTCATCCCGTTTTTTCAGAAGAAATCGAAAATATCCTTGACATTCCCATAGGTGAATGCTATTCTAATATCATAAGTTAGCACTCGAGAATAATGAGTGCTAATAAATTCAGGTGATACATATGGCACGTAGAATCAATCAAGAAAGCACCGGACATGGTGTGAATGAACTGAATGAAAGAAAACGGCGCGTCCTGTGGGCGGTGGTGCAGGACTATGCAGACACGGCCGAACCGGTCGGCTCGCGTACGATCGCACGAAAGTATGACCTGGGCGTATCGAGCGCGACGATCCGAAATGAGATGCAGGACTTAGAGGATGAAGGCTATCTTGAGCAGCCACATACCTCCGCTGGGCGCATCCCTTCGATCAAAGGATATCGTTTTTATGTGGACTGGCTGATGCAGCCCGCTCCGGTCTCTTCGGAAGAAGAGCACATGATCGACCACATGCTGATGGATCATGTGAGCCGTCAGGAAGAGATCTTCCGGAACATGGCCAAGGCTGTAGCTGTACTGACGCATACGCTGTCGGTCGCGGCTTCTGCGGGACAGAAGAAGAAATTCAATTATGTCCGTTTCCTTCCGCTCGATGGCAGGCGGGCGATCCTCCTTGTCGTGACGGATCAGGGCGATGTATCGAATGCGGTGGTGGATATTCCCAAAGGATCCTCCTTCGACGAGATGCAGCTCCTCGCGGATAAGCTGAATCATTTCCTGCATGGCAGGGAGATCGACCATACGGACGAGGAGATGATCCTTTCCTTTCAGCGAGACGTAGAGAAGGATCTGACACCGTATCTGTCGGTCTTTCAGGCACTGCAGAGGGCTGTGAGCCCGCAGAAAGAGGTCTACGCCGGCGGGGCTTCACAGCTGATCGAGCAGCCGGAGTTTAAAAATGTAGAAAAGATGCAGGATATACTGAATCTCTTAGAGCAGAGAGACATGCTCGAAAGCATGCTTCTTTCCTCTTCCGATCAGCCTATCGCTGTGCATATCGGGACAGAGAATCCGATGAAGTCGCTCTCGGATCTGTCCGTTGTCAGAGCGCAGTTCACATCCGGCGGCCGGGTTATCGGCTCCGTGGCCGTCTTAGGACCGACACGGATGCAATACAGCCGCATCGTCGGTATGATGCGCTTCATGCAGCAGCGACTGGATCTGTTATTAAAAGGGAAAACATAGGAGGCTCCTGGATGAAAGAAGATAAGAAGAAAGTCGACGTCGAAGAACCGATGAAAGAAACCGAAGCCAAAGAAGAAAAGGAAACGTCTCCCGTAGATGACTTGATGGATCAGCTCGGCGAAGCGAAGAAGACCGCCGAAGAAGCCAAGAACAAGGCAGAGGCAGCGGAGTCCAAGCTGGCTACGGCTCTTGCCCAGTACGTCAGACTGCAGGCAGACTTTGATAATTTCCGCCGCCGCACCAGAGAAGCGGAAGCGAAAGCTGCGGATACCCATACCGCAGAAACACTGAAAGCTTTCCTGCCGGTGCTGGATAATTTCGAGCTGGCGCTTGCTCACATGAAAAAAGATGAAGGCGGTGCGGCTTATGTACAGGGCTTCGAGCTCCTGCAGAAACAATTCGTCAAGATCATGGAAGGCTTCGGCGTGAAGGAGATCGAAGCACTGGGAAAGACCTTCGATCCGCATTTCCATGAAGCGGTCATGATGCTCCCGGCAGATGACAAAGAAGACGAAACCATTTCCATGGTATTCCAGAAAGGGTATCTGTACAAGGATAGTGTACTCCGCGTAGCGAAGGTACAGGTCGTGCATAACGGCTAACCGATGGGACGCTCTGCGATTCCATTTCTCTATATAAAATTTCGTAAGTACAAATAGAAAGAAAGGGGACATTTCAAATGTCAAAAGTTATTGGTATCGATCTGGGGACTACAAACTCTGTTGTTGCCGTCATGGAAGGCGGCGAGCCTGTCGTCATTCCGAATGCGGAAGGTTCTCGCCTGACCCCATCTGTTGTCGGCTTCTCCAAGACCGGTGAACGTCTGGTCGGCCAGCTGGCAAAACGTCAGGCGGTTTCGAACCCGCATCGCACCATCGTTTCCATCAAACGTCACATGGGCAGCGACTACAAAGTCACCATTGATGACAAATCCTATACTCCGCAGGAAATTTCTGCGATGATCCTGCAGAAGCTGAAGGTCGATGCAGAAGCTTATCTCGGCGAAAAAGTCACCGATGCAGTCATCACCTGCCCGGCTTATTTCACCGATGCACAGCGCCAGGCGACCAAGGATGCCGGCAAGATCGCAGGGCTGAATGTCCTTCGTATCATCAACGAACCGACCGCATCCTCTCTGGCTTACGGCCTTGATAAGATCAAAGACGGCAAAGAACATCGCTTCCTCGTCTATGACCTCGGCGGCGGCACTTTCGATGTATCCATCCTGAATTTGGCGGATGGTGTCTTCGAAGTCGAAGCCTCCAACGGCAACGGCCATCTCGGCGGTGATGATTTCGATGCCCGCGTCATGGACTGGATCGCTGAAAAATTCAAAGCACAGAACGGCTTCGAACTGAAACGTGATCCGATGACAAACCAGAGACTGAAGGAAGCAGGCGAAAAAGCCAAGATCGAGCTGTCCTCCGTCATGAGCACGGATATCAACCTGCCATTCATCACCATCGACTCCAATGGTCAGCCGGTCCACTTCGATGCGACCCTGACTCGCGCAGAATTTGATAGAATCACCGAAGACCTCGTACAGGCGACGGTAGAACCGATCGACCTTGCGATGAAGGATGCAGGCCTTTCCGTCGGTGATATCGATAAAGTCCTTCTTGTCGGCGGTTCTTCCCGTATCCCGGCAGTACAGACCTTGATCAAGAATAAATTCGGCAAGGAACCATCCAAGGGCGTGAACCCGGATGAATCCGTCGCTGTCGGCGCTGCTGTTCAGGCCGGCGTCCTCAAAGGCGAAGTCAAGGACGTCCTTCTCCTCGATGTCACCCCGCTGTCCCTCGGTATCGAGACCTTGGGCGGTGTCTTCACGACCATGATCAAGAGAAATACCACCATCCCGACCTCCAAGTCTCAGGTCTTCTCCACCGCAGCTGACAATCAGCCATCTGTAGACATCCATGTCCTCCAGGGTGAACGTCCGATGGCAGCGGACAACAAGACCCTCGGCCGTTTCGAACTCTCCGACATCCCGCCGGCTCCGCGGGGCGTACCGCAGATCCAGGTCACCTTCGACATCGATGCAAACGGCATCGTTCACGTCTCTGCGAAAGACCTCGGCACCGGCAAGGAACAGAAGATCGATATCACCTCTTCCACCGGCCTCTCTGATGAAGAGATCCAGAAGATGCAGGACGACGCAAAAGCGCATGAAGAAGAAGATAAGAAGCGTAAGGAAGGCATTGAAGCCAAGAACAATGCAGAAGCGCTGATCTACCAGGCGGAAAAGACGGTCAAAGAACTCGGCGACAAAGCAGATGCTGCCAAGGTCAAAGAAGTCAATGACGCCATCGCTACCCTGAAAGAAAGCCTCAAAGGTGATGACACCGCGAAGATCAAAGCCGATGCGGAAGCACTCACCAAGCCGCTGCATGAACTCACCGAAAAGCTGTACCAGCAGGCACAGCAGGCGCAGGCACAGCAGCAGGCAGGTGCTCAGCAGGGCCCGCAGCAGGGACCTCAGGCAGGTGCCAAGAAAGCCGATGACAATGTAGTCGATGCCGATTACAAGGTCGTAGACGACGACAAGAAATAATTGATCTCCTGCAAGGGGATCATCATAGAGAAACTCAGAAGGTTCTGAAGGTTCTACGGATTTCCAGAAAACGGGAAGAGAGCGGAGCCTTCAGGACCTTTTGAGGCATTATTTCTTTGAGGATAGAAAAGAATGGCAGACAGCAGAGATTACTATGACGTGCTGGGCGTCAATAAAAGCGCTACAGACGATGAAATAAAGAAAGCATATCGCCGGCTGGCACGCAAGTACCATCCGGATCTGAATAAAGACAATCCCAAAGCCGCGGAAGAAAAATTCAAGGAAGTCAATGAAGCCTATCACGTCCTTTCCGATGCGGATAAGAGAGCGCAGTACGACCAGCTCGGACACGATGCCTTCACGCAGGCTGCCAGCGGCGGCGGTGGTGGCTATGGCGGCTTTGGGCAGGGCGGCTTTGGCGGTTTCGGCGGCCAGGGCGGTTTTGGCGGCTTCGACATGGGCGACATCTTCGACATGTTCACCGGCGGCGGACGCAGACGGAGCAATGGCCCGGAGCAGGGCGCTGACCTCCGCTATGATATGGAGATCACCCTTCGCGAAGCAGCGACCGGTATCAAGAAGAAATTCACCGTACCGAAGAATGATACCTGTACCCATTGCCACGGCACCGGTGCAGAGCCAGGCTCCTCCGTTGAGACCTGCCCCGACTGCCACGGTACCGGACAGCAGCGTGTGGTAAGGAATGGTCCTTTCGGACAGATGGTGAATATCATCACCTGTCAGCACTGTCAGGGTAGCGGCAAGATCATCCGGAATAAATGCTCCGAATGCCGCGGCACCGGCACGATCCGCGTGAAAAAGACCATCGAAGTGAATATCCCTGCCGGTGCTGACACCGGTGTGCGCATGCGCGTCTCCGGCGAGGGTGAGCCCGGCAAGCGCGGTGGTCCGAAGGGGGATCTCTACGTATACATCTACGTGAAAGACGATCCGGACTTCGAGCGTGACGGGGATGATCTCTACAAGAGCGTAGACATCACCTTCCCGGTCGCAGCTCTTGGCAGCACCATCAAGGTCAAGACCCTTGACAAAGAGGTCGAGCTCAAGATCCCCGCCGGTACGCAGAGCGGTACCCGCTTCCGCATCATCGGCGAAGGCATGCCGCACCTTCAGTCCAGCCGGAAGGGCAATCTGTACGTGGAAGTCAAAGTCACCGTACCAAAGCGCCTGAAGGAAGAGCAGAAAGAAGCCCTTCTGAACTACGCACACCTCATGGGAGAGGACTGCGCGCAGTACAAAGGAAAGAGCTCCTGGCTTGATAAGATCATCGATAAGTTTAAGTAAGAAACAAAAGCGCGCCGTGAATGGAAATCCATTCGCGGCGCGCTTTTTTCATGGCGCAGGGGCACTTTTTGTATATACGCGCTGCCAGCTATTTAAGGCGGCTTATGCCAAAGCATTGCACGAAAATATATGCTAAATCGGACTCTGCGATTTAATCAGTGTTTTCCCTGGGGATGGCTACGGTCTGAAATACAAGGAACGTGGTTTCCTCTTGAACAAGACAACGATTAAGAACTTGGCCGAAAGCAAGCGCATGACAACTTCTGCTCTTTTGGGAAGCACTTTGTATATTACCGTCAGTGCTTGCAGCAATGGTTAAAACAACGGTGGATAGATTCATTGGCTCTTTTTAGAAAAACTATGCTAACAATTGTCCACGATAGTGTGTTATAATAAAAATGTAGTCTTTCAATTATCTTGCAGTGGGAGGAGGATTCGTTATGCTAATTTTTCTCTTTGCTGATACACGGCCGTCGCACGCAAGTGTTTGCTGTACAATTCTGCTGCTTATACGAAGACTGCATGATTTGGGGAGAACAGGATGGTTTTGGCTGTTGATTTGGTTTCCTTTCGTCAATCTTGCCCTACTGGTTTATGCGTTTTGTTTCAAAGGGACGCCAGGACCGAATCGTTTTGGCCCAGATCCGTTGGCTTGAGGCAGATGCTTTTATATTCTTACTGGCTTATTTCGCGGTTGATGTGATGGGAATGGTGTGAAATGAAAAAGACAATTGTTGCGCTTGCAATACTGCTTACTTGCATGGGATTCATCCCAATTGATGCGGCCAATTGGTATTGGATTGGCGCAGATTCTTCTGGAAACCAATGGTATATTGATAATCAATCGGCATCTAAATCATATGATGTTGCAGTAGTGTGGGTAAAAACAGTTAGAGAAGATGGAGCTTATAATCTGTGTCAATGGGAGATTACGCGTGATCGAAAAATGGCAATTCTTCAAGCTACTGTATACAACGCAGACCATGAACCTATCAGTTCATATTCCGCTGATTCTTGGCAGAAAAAATACCATGCAGTTACACCAGATTCTATGGGAGAAGCCATTTATGACTCGGTTTGGTAGAAGCAGGGATTACGTTATGGATAGATTTGGGAAAGAAAGTTTGGAGGCGTATGCCTGGCGTCCTTTGGAGAGCGATTAATTCAAGAGAATCAGCCTATTGCGGGGGCCTT
>OHBM01001872.1_pt1 | contig 14730 bp, 8 predicted proteins | sample 1577251 | NCBI WGS metagenome assembly OHBM01 (sample SAMEA3541557, study PRJEB24748) | human gut metagenome | biome: human gut; feature: human-associated habitat; material: faeces | place: China | collected 2012 | reverse complement strand
AAGCAGATGTCGAAGTCGAGATGCCAAAAGAGGAAGACAACTTCTTTAAAAAGATCGAACTTCCGAAAGTTGCAGATGCATTACAAAAAAACGACAACAAATCAGCATGGCTTGCCATGCTTGCGGATCTTAATGTATGTTCCCAGAAGGGACTTGTCGAGATGTTTGACGGTTCCATCGGTGCGGGAAGTGTCTACATGCCATACGGCGGCCGCTATCAGCTGACCGAGACACAGTCCATGGTGGCAAAGATTCCGGTGATGACCGGCAAATCCGATGCAGTCACGATGATGGCATACGGCTTCGATCCGTATCTGTCCTCCTGGAGCCCTTACCACGGAGCGGTTTATGCGGTTATGGAATCTATGGCGAAGATTGTGGCATCAGGCGGAGACTTCTCAAAAATCCGCTTTACCTTCCAGGAATATTTCCGCAGAATGACTGAGGATCCGCACCGCTGGAGCCAGCCGTTCGCAGCACTTCTTGGTGCATACGACGCACAGATGGGCTACGGCCTGCCGTCTATCGGAGGAAAAGACAGTATGTCCGGTACCTTCAACCATATCGATGTACCGCCGACACTCGTATCCTTCGCGGTTGACGTTGCAAAATTAAAAGATGTAGTATCTCCGGAGCTGAAAAACACAGGAGACAAACTCGTGTGGATCCACCTTCCAGTCGACGCACATCTGCTTCCAGAGTACGAAGGCGTCATGGAAACCTACAGAAAACTGCATGAGGATATGCAGAACGGCCGTGTGAAAGCACCGTCTGGAGTCCAACCACGGTTACTTTGAAGGCTTCCAGCTATTATCTGTGAGGACTCCATTTCGATAACGCTAATCTCCGGAGCTACGTATTTCTTCTTTTTCATAATGCAGTTATAATATTATTTCTTTACCACTACCTTGTTGTTAACAACATACACACCCTTCGGCAACTTATCGATATTGTTGGTGCTCATGCGCACACCGCCAAGGTTGTAGATGCCGGTGTTTGTATTCTGCTTGTTCTCCTCAATCACGTGGATGCCAGTTGTACCATCCAAGCCGTTGCCATCAAGCGAGAACATCAACATCCTGCCAGAATGTGCATCTTCTTTAAGCCAGCAGCGATAAGCCTTTACCGTGTGTTCCTTGTTGGTGTGAACAAGGTCGCCCTTGCTGAACATATATGAGTCGGCGGACACAACGGTCTTACTGTCGTACGAACCAGTGTAAGTCATTCCAGTTCCATCTACTGTGTGTGTCAGATGAGATGTCTGATCCTCATAGTTGATGCCATTGGTTACATATACAGGACCGTCGAGAATCTTCGTAACACCATCGATTTCGTATGAATAGTTGCCGAGCGGCTTCTGCGTAGGATATATTATATAAGGTGTATTCTTATGCAGCACTACGTCCTCACCGGCTACGTCTACTGTAGAGAACTTGATCCAGTTGTTCTCCAAACGGTCGAACTTTGCCATCTGTACACCATCGCCGAAAGCTTGCTTAACCTGAGCAGCTGTCATATTAACGGGAAGAATGATAGAGTTCCATCCCTTCTTGTCGTTGTCAGCACTCTTGGTGAACGTACGGTGGAGAAGCATCGTGGCTCCAGTGTATGACTTAGTAACTGTAAGAGTCTTGTCCTCATCAAGAACCAGAATGTTGTCGTTTCCCTTGAGTGTACCATCGTCGTTCATGTCGGTACGCAGAGCGAAGCCCTTAATCTGAATATTCTTAAGAGCTGACACCACGTCAACAGGTGTGATACGAACCTGATCGAACGACTTGGTAGGATTGAGCACAGCATAGCCGTCGCCTTCACTGCCTATTACATCAGCACCAAGAACCTTCCAGTTTGTCAGTTCTTCCTGCTCTTTACCATCGAGATAGGTGGTCAACTTAAGACCTTCGCCAAGACTTGCACCCAATCCTAAAGCCAGTTTTCGGGTAACCATAACGAGCTGCTGTCCCTTATCTATAACTTTACCCATATTGACAGAGATAGTCGCACCACCTAAGTTTACTCCTAACGGGAGAGTCAAGTATGTGTCCATTGAGTCGTCAATCAAGTTGCCCAACTCGTCGTAGCCATTGCCAATGTTGGCAACTTGGACCATCTGAGTGTTTGCAAAGTCGATTGATGCATTGGTGTTATTTGTAGACACCACCTGCGCACCATATATCGGATTGGTAGTAGCATTGTCTGCCTCAGCATCGGCTACATACGCATAGTATATATTGAGCTGTGAGAGGTCGGCAGAAAGAAGGCCTGATCTATACAGTACTACCTCATCGAATGCACAGCCCGCTGGAACTTCAACGTTCAGACACATTTTACGTGTTTCCTCTTTACCGATAAGTCCGGCTGAGATGGCATCCCAATGGGTTGTTACATCTCCAGTCACTTCCTTGCCTTTATTGTAGAGCTTGATGTTATAGAGATTAAGCACATTAGCATCGAGTCCGGTAGCCTTAGCAGATACCACAAAACCTACCTTCATCTTGCCATTGAAAGCTCTTGTATTGCCATTCAAACCATCAGCAAAGTTAGAACCATCAGCAGTCTTGATGCCAACGAGACCTACGTTGTCTACCAATGAAACGCCTGGATCACGATATGTGAAGTCGTTGAGTGAAGGAGTAAGTATGGCTGAGCGATTCATCATTCCATCGAATATCTGTATCAAACCACCGCCAAACTTATCGCTCAACACGTATTTAGGCTCCTCACCCTCCTTATTGACAAGGATATCCACGCCGTGTTCCTCCGCAACATATTTGGGAGCATAGTTGAGGGTGGTCTCTTCATAGCAACCATCCGTAGCTGTCGCACGGAAAACATACTTGCCGGGAAGAGACAAATTGCTTACCAAGCCTGATGTGGGAACCACTTCAACATCAGCGGCACCCTCCGGATAGCTCTGAACAGACCATGTCACATCAACATCCTTATTGTGCTGCAACTGGAACTGATTGACACTTCCAGACACATCGCGGCTTGATGTGGCATTGATTGGGCAATGATGAGAAGCTGCATCGGGAGCCATGCGCACAAAGGCGTAGTAAACCTTGTTCGTGCCAGTCAAGCCCGCATTAAGCCCTTCGACAGACAGTTTCACGGCTGAGAAATCCCAAGGCGCTTTCATTACCAACTCGGCTTCTGTTGACTTTTTGATAAGACCCAGACCCAATACGGTGGTTGATATAACTTTGTGCCCTATCTCCTTGCCTTCCTTGTTGAAGAAAGTCAAGCGGATGCCTTTGCCCAAATTCAGATTCAAAAGGGCTGAGCTTGCGTATTTGAATCCCACCTCCGTATTTGCAGAAAAGGCTTCCTGATTGTCGGAAGGTTTGGCAATGACCTTAATGGGTCGTGATCCTAACTGAACTAAAGCAAGATTGATGCCATTTATGTCAAAGCTATTTGTCAGGTCTTCATCAATGACATTTTCTTTTTTGCTCACCAAGTGGCTATATCCTTCGCAGTCCAGTGTGATGTTCTTTCGGCCTTGTTCCTGGGCGTATTTGGCGATGCCATTCTCCTTGTTGTTGGTAATAGTATACTCACGAGCCTTGCCTACAAACGCATACTTGATATTTATAGCAGTACCCAATTGGGCGTCAACTCCACACTGAACAAGCTTGATTTCATCGAAATTACCAGGAGCTGTAGCCGTGTACAATTTGTTTAACTGATCTGAACCAGGGATTGTCAACAGCGACAGTCCAAGACCAGTGACAGACTTACCGGTAGAGATCTCCTGGAGTTTGCCTACCGCTTTGCCGTCCTTGAGAAACTGTATTTTGTAGAAATCTGCCAAATTGAGAGTAAGGATGCTTGCATCTGATTTTGCACAAATAACAAAACCAGCCTCTGTACCACCAGCATAACAATGCTGATTATCCTTAACGCTGATAATGGGATTTCCTCCAACTGTAACATTTGCAAGAGCTGGAATCGTAGCATAATCATCCAAATTATCATTACAAATGTTCTGAAGGTCTTTTGTTCCTGATAGCAGTTTAACGCCATCGAAAAGGCTGTTGATCATACAACCGGGTCCTACAAGTGCACGACGGTTGTTAAAATAATTCTCCTTGTTAGGGTCTGAATCCTGCCAAACCTTCTTCTCTATTTTGCCTCCGCCATCTATGGTTGCGGCAACCATTGGCAGTGCAAAGAGCAAGAGAGTTGCGACAAAACAAATTTTCCTGAAAAATTTCATTGACATCATTAAAGTTCTTTTATTTTATCGTATTATACGTATTATTATTTCAATCAAAACGTTTCTTCTAAATTCGGAATTTGTACCTCCCAAAATTTGCGGTGCAAAGGTATATACATTCTGGAGGTTAAAGTGCATCGTGTAAGTTTCAAGTAAGTACGAGTAATATAAAAAATTCGCAACTACCAGATAAACAGTAACTTACACAACGTAAAATGGGGGGGGTAAGTAAGAATCGAAAAAAAAACGATTTAAAAAAAGTAGAAAATACATATAATATATCTAATAAAAAATCTATATATTTGTAGATAAAAAAGGCAAAAACTTAATATTTAAAGATCTATGAGGACATTGATATTGACAATAACTATCAGTCTGTCGCTCATTAATGCTCGCGCAGACAATAACAAACTTTACGAAAGATTAGACTCAGTAATAGCCCATAGTGCGGATTATGATGTCATAAAAGAAAAAAGGCTAAAAGACATTAAGCTCGGAGCTAAATTCGTAATCGCTGCAACAGACAAGCTGCGCATATACGAACAGTTGGCAAACGAGTATAGCCCATACGTTTACGACTCGGCAATGGTGTATGTCCAAAGGGGAATAAGCCTTGCCAAACAGACTGGCAATTCTGATTATTGCAACCGATTCCTGATTACAAAGGCAAGTCTGCTGATTGAACGAGGCTTCTATATTGAGGCGAAGGAAAATCTGGACAAAATCGAGATATCACAATCCGATCCAAAGCAAAATTTCCTTTTCTACTGCGCCCAGAGTTCACTTTATTACAATCTGAATGCCTATTGTCAGAAAATGGAGTTCTGCAAACACTATAACGAACTGTTCAAGGAATATATCAGCAAGGCTCTATACTACTGTCCGAAGAATAGCGCATTGTATTATTACATGAAGGGTATTAACCTCTTTTACTCAGGCAAGAGTATCAATGAGATTAGTGCTTCATTGAATAAGGCAATGCAAATGTTCGGACCCGAAAGCCACATGTATGCCATGGCGGCATACGTTCTGTCGAAGGCTTACGGCAAGAATAAGCAATTGGAACAACAAGAGCGTTATCTGCTGCTTGCTGCCATTAGCGATGTAATGTCGGCTAACAATGAGAGTCTGGCATTGCAGGATGTTGCTCTGTTGCTTTATAAAAGCAAGAATGATCTTGACAAAGCCCAGAAATATATGAATCAAACATTGAAAGACGCACATGCATATAATAGTCGTCTGCAACAGGTAGAGTTGTATACCAACCTGCATGTAATATTGTCAGCTTACAATGAAAAGCTCCAAAAGGAAGCCATCTGGAAAAACGTGACGATAATATGTATACTTATGCTGTTGGTTGTCATTGCAGCAGCAGTGGTGTACTTCAGCCGGAAAAACCATTTGTTGAAACTGTCGGAGAAGGTACTGAAAGCCTTGACTGAAGAGTTGAGCGCTACCAACAAACAACAGCTAAAGGACAACAAAGCTCTTCAAGACTCTAACGATGAGCTAATGAGTTCAAACAAAGCACTTCGGGACTCTAACGATGAACTTAAGGGCTCAAACAAAGCGCTTCAGGACTCAAATGACGAACTGACGAGTTCAAACAAAGCTCTTCGGGACTCTAACGATGAACTTAAGGGCTCAAACAACGCACTTCATGACTCTAATGATGAACTTAAAGGCTCAAACAAAGCGCTTCAGGACTCTAACAATGAGCTAATGAGTTCAAACAAAGCACTTCAAGACTCTAACGATGAGCTTAAATACAACAACAATGAACTTAAGTACAATAACAATGAACTTAAGAACTTTAACAACGAGCTTAAAGACTCCAACAAAGCACTTAAAGACTCTAACAACGAGCTTAAAGACTCTAACAACGAGCTTAAGGACTCAAACAACGAGCTTAAGGACTCAAACAAAGCGCTTCGGAACTCAAATGATGAGCTTGAAAACACCAACACAAAGCGAGAGTTGATGGCTAATGCCTTTATCATGCTCTGCTATCAGTATATTGAGCGGTTGGAGAGTCAGCGCAAACTGGTAATACGTAAAATTAGAGCCAATCAGCAGAACGAACTGCTGAGCATTCTCTCGTCTTCAAAACTGAGTACCGAGGAGAATCAGAACTTCTTATCGCAGTTCGACAAAATCTTCCTCTCGCTCTATCCCTCGTTTGTAAATGAGCTAAACTCACTGCTGATACCCGAGGCACAAATCGAGCTTAAGGAAGACAACAAGCTGACTCCAAGCTTGCGTGTAGCAGCCTTGGTAAGACTGGGTGTAACGGAAAGTCCTAAGATTGCCGGCATCCTCTCCTACTCGCTACAAACAATATACAACTATCGCTCTACACTAAAGAACAGCGCCATCGACAAAGAACACTTCGAAGAGAATCTGCAAAAGCTGTGCTCAGTTTATCCCAAACCGGTCATTAAAAAGAATCGCTTCAATTTTTTCTTAAAACAGAGCGAAAGATACATATTTTGTTAGTATACAGATACTATGACGATGAAATTGTTTACCGGACAGCAATAATAAACAATCCGTTACGCGTAGCGCAGGCGCAGCGAGTTGATCACTACGCTTACGCTTGAGAACGCCATCAGGGCGCTTGCCCACATAGGCGTGATTTGGAAGTCGACGCCGAAGATGTGCAGGGCGCCGGCGGCGAGCGGTATGCAGACGATGTTGTAGACGAACGCCCAGAAGAGATTCTGCCATATCATGCGCACGGTACGTCTACTGAGCCTTACGGCTTCGGGCAGCGCCATGAGGTCGTCGCCCATCAGCGTTATCTGCGCTACGTCCATCGCCACATCTGTGCCACGACCGATGGCTATGCCCACATCGGCGAGGGCGAGTGCCTGCGTGTCGTTGATGCCGTCGCCCACCATAGCCACGCGCTTGCCTTCGCTCTGAAGTTGCTGCACGAGCGCCTGCTTGTCGCCCGGCAGCACCTTGCTGCGATAGTTGCGTATGCCCGCCTCTATAGCCCAGTAACGAGCCGCCTCCTCCTTGTCGCCACTCATCATGTACACCTCGATGCCAGCCGACTGCAGCTGCGCCATCGCCTCCTTGGCGTTAGGCTTCAGCGTTTCACGCTCTTCGAGCGGTATGTCAGATGGGCGTGTGAAGTCGATGTTCGGGTTTGGAATGGTGAGCGTGCCCGTTTTGTCGACGACGAGTGCCTGAATCTTATGCAGGTTCTCCAGCGCCGACGCATCCTTTATCAGAATCTGCTTCTGCGCAGCCTTGCCGATGCCCACCATGAGCGCCGTCGGCGTAGCCAATCCCATTGCGCAGGGGCAGGCTATGACGAGCACAGCCACAGCCGAGAGAATAGCGTGCGGCAGTGCGGCGTTGCCTCCTACAGCCCACCACACGCAGAACGTGAGCAGCGCGATGGCAGCCACCGTCGGCACGAACACGCGTGCAGCGCGGTCTACGATGCGCTGCACGGGCGCCTTGCTGCCCTGCGCCTCCTGCACCATGCGTATGATGTGCGCAAGAGCTGTGTTCTCGCCTATCTGACGCGCACGCATACGCAGTTTGCCCTGACTGGGTATGGTTCCGGCGAGCACGGTGTCGCCAGCTTTCTTCATAGCCGGTGTAGGTTCGCCGCTTATCATAGCCTCGTCTACGTACGCCGCATCGGCAGTCATGAAACTCTCAGCCGAGCACACCACGCCGTCCACCGGAATCTTCTCTCCGGCGCGCACCTCTATCGTGTCGCCTATCTGAATAGTCGAGATAGGCACCTCCTCCATGCGGTAGTCGTCGGTGCCTTCCATCTTCTCGTGCGTCACGATGCGCGCTGTCTTGGGCTGCATACCCATGAGCTGGCGTATGCTGCTCGCCGTGCTGTCTTTCGCTTTCTCCTCAAGACACCGACCGGTGAGCACGAACGTGATTATCATCACCGAAGCGTCGAAGTAGGTGTGCCACTCTATGCCGCGTGCGCCCCAAACCGCCTCGCCGAAGAACGTGTTGAACGTACTGAAGAGGAACGCTATGAGCGTGCTCAGCGCCACGAGCGAGTCCATGTTCGCCGTGCGATGCGTTATCTGTTTTGCCGCCGACACATAGAAGCGTCTGCCGCAGTAGAACATGTTCAAGAGGGCGAGTATGAGGCAGATTTGGTTGTTGAACGCTCCGTCGCCGCTCATGCCGAAGTACATCGTGAGCGCGGCAAACAGCCACGAAAGCAGCGTACGACGGCGCAACAGCGTATACTCGCGGCGGTTAATCTCCTCGGCGTTGCGGTCGCTCTCCACCACGAGATCGTAGCCGGCGTTGCTCACCTCGCGTTTCATATCGTCGAGCGTAATCACCTCTGGGTCGTAGTCTACAAGCACCGTGCGTGTAGACAGAGTTACCGTAGCCGAGTTGATTCCCCGCAATCCTTTGAGCTTATTCTCTACGTTGGCGGCGCAGACAACGCACGCCATGCCTATAACTGGTATTGTCTTTTTCATACTGATTGTTTATAATTTGGATGCAAAATTATAAAAAACATAGTGCAATAAGGTTGCAAAAACCGAATAAAATATCCATAAATGTTCTTTCAAACCCATAATTTAACGAGAAAAGTGTATATTTTGATTGGTAGTTTCGTGAGAAAAGTGTATATTTGCAGCATAAGAAATATAAGAAAAGTGTAATTATGCTATACAGAAAGATAGAGAAATACATCACAAATCATTTACAATCAGGCACTAACAAGATTCTGATTGTAGATGGTGCGCGTCAGATTGGCAAGTCGTACATTATCCGCGAAGTAGGAAAGAAACTTTTTCCGAACTACATTGAGATTAATATGGAGACAGACAAGCTTGGAAATAGAACGTTTGCAGAAGCCAAGTCTGTAGATGATTTCTATCTGGCTTTAAGTACGATAGCAGGCGACAGAATGAAAGAAAAGGAGAACACCTTGGTATTCATCGACGAGATACAAGCATACGACCACCTGCTAACCTTGCTAAAGTTCTTGCGAGAAGACAACAAGTTCACATATATCGCAAGCGGTTCGTTGTTAGGCGTCACGCTAAAGACCACATCGTCCATCCCACTGGGCAGCATAATCATCAAGCACATGTATCCATTGGATTTTGAGGAATTCCTAATAGCCAATGGTGTCGGTCAACTGGTACTTGACACTATCCGCAAGAAATTTGCGGCAAGGGAGTCGATGCCTGAAGCCATCCACAACAAACTGCTCGATTTATTCAAGAAGTATCTCTTGGTTGGAGGTTTGCCGGATGCCGTAAACGAGTTCGTGACAACAAAGAATATCACTACAATCCGTAGCATTCATAATGCTACGCATCATCTCTACGGAGTTGATGCTGCACGCTATGAAGACATGCACAACCGACTGAAGATACAGCGTGTCTACAGTATGATACCTTCCAACTTGGAAAACAAGAAGAAGCGAGTAGTAGCAAAAGACATTGAAGACAAGAAGGGAAAACGTATAAACGACTACGCTGAGGAATTCGACTATCTGATTTCGTCGGGTATAGCATTAGAGGTAAAGGCTATCAGCAAGCCAAGTTTCCCATTGATAGAAAACAGCGGCAAGAACCTTCTAAAACTCTACATCAATGATGTAGGCATACTGACAAGCATTTTCTACGGCAACAACATTAAAGCTATAATGGATGATGTGGCAAGCATTAATCTCGGATCGGTCTACGAAACGGTTGTTGCTCAAGAGCTGAAGGCGCATGGTTTCAGCCTCTATTACTATGACAACAAAAAGACGGGCGAAGTGGATTATCTGATAGACGACAAGGAGAATCTATCAGTACTCCCGCTCGAAATAAAATCAGGAAAAGACTATCAAGTGCATAGCGCACTTGATAAATTCTTACAGATAAAGGAATACAACATACAACAAGCCTTCGTACTCTCCAATGCACAACAAGTGGAGCTAAAGAATGGGGTTACATACCTACCTATATATTATATAATGTGTATAGAATCGCAATAGGCAGAGCCGATTTAAAGCCGCTCTTGCATGACGTTGCTTATTGACACGCCTCCCCACTATGACCGCTTCTGCGTATCGGGCAGCAGTCCGGCTATTACGCCCAAGAGCGGCAGGAATGCGCTCACCTTGAAGATGTATTCGACGCTGGTCTTGTCGGCGAGCCATCCGAAGAAAGCCGAACCGATGCCACCCAGACCGAACATCAAGCCGAAGAAAATGCCGGCTATAAGCCCCACCTTGTCGGGCATGAGGTCGGTGGCGTAGACCACTATCGAGGAGAACGCCGAGGCGATGATGAGTCCGGAGAGGAAGGTGAACACGATGGTCCATGTCAGACTGACGTAGGGCATGGCGAGAGCGAACGGAGCCGCGCCAAGGATGGAGAACCATATCACGTACTTGCGTCCGAAGCGGTCGCCGAACACGCCGCCGGCGAGCGTGCCGATGGCGAAGGCAGCGAGGAACACAAAGAGACATATCTGCGAAGCCTGCACCGAGACGCCGAACTTGTCGATGAGGTAGAACGTGAAGTAGCTCGTGATGCAGGATGTGTAGAAGTATTTCGAGAAAATGAGCAGGATGAGTATGAGCAATGCGCCGTACTTTGCGCGTCGGGAGATGTGCGTGTTCAGCGCTTCTGCCTTGCGCGGATGCTTCACGGCGTACTGCAGACGGGCTTTATACCACGCTCCGAGGCGCACCATGATGAGTGCTGCAAGCAGAGCGGCTATAGCGAACCACGATATGGCGTGCTGTCCGAAGGGCAGGATGATGAGTGCTGCGAGCAACGGACCGAGCGCCGAACCGCCGTTGCCGCCCACCTGGAAGATCGACTGCGCAAGACTCTTCTTGCCGCCCGACGCCAGTTGCGTCACGCTCGACGCCGTAGGGTGGAACACGGACGAGCCGAAGCCTACGACGCTCACAGCCAGCAGTATGAGCAGATAGTTCTCGGCGAACGCAAGCATGAGCAGTCCGGCGAGCGTGAAGCACATGCCGACGGAGAGCGCATAAGGGCGCGGATGGCGGTCGGCAGACAGTCCGGTGAAGGGCTGCAGAATGGAGGATGTCATCTGAAAGACGAGCGTTATGATACCTATCTGCGCGAACGAGAAGTCGAACTTGTCCTTGAGGATAGGATAGATAGACGGAATGATCGACTGTATCATGTCGTTCAGAAAGTGGGAGATACAGCAGATGACGAGCACAGAATAGACCGTGCTCTCCGCCATTTTAGGGTTGCCTTTAAGTATGCGGCTTATTGATTTCATAAATATATTTATTTAGATGTGCGTATGAGTGGCAGCTGCAAAGTTACTGCTTTAATCTGAAACAGAAAAACGTTTGTATGAGATAACCGAAAAAAGCCGGAGGCAACGATGCCCCCGGCTTCTAACTCTAAAAACAAATTTCTACTATTACGAACTTATATTAACAACTAAACCTTTTCATTATTCTAAGCCGAGCTAAACCTTCATAAGCCTTTCTAAGCCAAGAAGAACATCGGCGGCGTTTAAGCCGAGCTAAGCCTTCTTAAGCCTTCTTAAGCCAAGAAGAACATCAGCAATCCTAAGCCCTCCCCGACGGGGAGGGTTGGGAGGGGCTTTGGGCTTTACTTCACCTCCTCTGGCAGCACCGGCATTGCGCCGTTCTGCGTGCAGACGTATGCGCTCACCTTCACTGCGCGCTCGTGAGCCTCAGCCACCGTCATTCCGGCGAGGATAGAAGCACAGAAGGTGCCGGTGAACGAGTCGCCCGCGCCAACGGTGTCAGCCACCTCCACCTTCGGTGTGGGCTGGAACGACATCTCGCCTGGTGTGAACACGTACGATCCGTTCACGCCGCAGGTGAGCACAAGCATATCGAGGTCGTATTTGCCGAGGATGAGCCAGCACTTGTTCTCGATGTCCAAGCCCGGATAGCCGAACATTCTGCCGATGAGCACAAGCTCCTCGTCGTTTATCTTCAGAACGTTGCAGCGCTTCATGCTCTCGCAGATAACATCCTTTGTGTAGAAGTTCTGGCGCAGGTTGATGTCGAATATCTTCATGCAGTCGACAGGCGTAGCGTCGAGGAACTTGTAGATAGTCTCGCGGCTCACCACGTTGCGCTGAGCGAGCGAGCCCCAGCACACAGCCTTTGTGTTCTCGGCTACAGCCTTCAGCTCGTCGGTGAACGGGATGTTATCCCATGCCACGTTCTCCTTTATGTCGTATGTAGGTATGCCCTCGTCGTCGAGCTTCACCTGCACGGTGCCGGTTGGATAAGGCACGCGCGGCATGCAATACTGCAAGCCCTTCTCCTCGAGCTGCTGCACGGTCTCGTCAGCGAGCTTGTCCTCGCCGAGAGCGCTCACAGCGATAGAGTTCAAGCCGAACTGACCGGCATGGAACGCAAAGTTAGCCGGTGCACCACCAAGTTTCTTACCTTCAGGAAGCACGTCCCAGAGTGCCTCACCGAGTCCTACTACATATTTCTTTTCCATAGTTTTATTGTTTTCAGTTATTGTTTTTTTGAATAAGCCTTCCTAAGGCAGCGTTTAAGCCTTTCTAAGCCTTCTTAAGCCTTCCTAAGCCAAGGCAAACTAAGCCTTTCTAAGCCTCTTTAACCTTACTAAGCCTCTTTAGGCCTTTCTAAGCCTCCTTAACCTTACTAAGCCTCCTTAACCTTACTAAGCCTCTTTAAGCCTTGCTAAGCCCTCCCTATGGGGAGGGTTGGGAGGGGCTTCTTAATACGGCAGCTTATAAAGATTGAACACCGTACCAAGGAGCATTATCAGCGAGAAGATGACCACTATGCAGCCCACCACACGATTGATGATGAGGATGCCGCTTTGGTCGAACTTGCCGCGCACCTTGTCTACGAGCCACGACAGACCGAACCACCACAGCATGGCGCCAAGCACAATGCTCGCATAGCCTATCGACATCTCCAGCGGACGCTTCGGCACTCTTCGCTGCTCGCTATCATGAGCGCAGGCGCATCGAGGGTGATGAGCGAAGAGGAACTGATGAAGGTTGTGAGAACGAAAATGCCGAGCTACTATCAGGAGGATGATTGCCATCAGCTGATACATGATTTCTATGCGAAATATGCTGACAGCTGTAAGCCGATGTCGAGGGATGTGATAAGGGTGAATGCGCTGGCGGAAAAACAAGCGGCATTGCTTGGTGCTGGGGCAGCCGCCTTTGCCGGGGATTGCAAATCCCCGGGGACGCCTAGCGGACTTGCATTATCAGCTGATGGTAATCATGCAGTTCAAGGTTCAATGATACAAGTTCAAAGTACTGAGGAGGATTATCCTGACCCGCCAGCGATGCCGGAGAAACTGCCGAAGCTGGTGGAACTGCTGATATCTCGGACACCGGAGGTTTATAAGCCGGCAGTGGCGCATGCTATCTTTCCTCCGTTGGCTACGCATCTCTGGCAGACGAGCTTCCGATATATTGATAATGTAGTACATGAGGCTACATTGTCTACGTGTTTGCTTGCCGGTACGGGTGCAGGTAAATCATCTGTTAATAAGCCGATTAACTATATTATGGAGGATATCCGAAAACGGGATGCCGAGAATCTGAAACGTGAGAAGGAATGGAAGGAGGAGATGATACGCAAGGGTGCCAATAAGGACAAACGCAAGCGACCGGACAACCTCGTTATCCAGGAGATTGATGCTGATATGACCAATCCGGCATTCGTGATGCGTACCGCTGAAGCACAGGGACGATTTCTTTACACTTCGCTCAATGAGCTGGATCAGTTTGATGCTCTGAAGGGTACCGGAAACCAGCATTTCCGTATCATGTGTCTTGCCTCAGATAGCGACAACCAGTACGGCCAGACTCGCGTGGGCATATCGAGCGTTACGGAGCGTGTAACCATCCGGTTCAACTGGAACGCATCTACCACTATCCAGAAAGGACAGCGTTACTTCTCAAAAGTTTTGACAGATGGTCCGATAAGCCGCATCAATTTCTGTACCATTCCGGAGCGTGAAATCGGTGATGAAATGCCTGTCTTTGGCGATTACGATGATGCTTACCGTGAGGCGCTGAAGCCTTATATCGAGAATCTGAACAATGCCAGGGGACTGATTGACTGTCCTGAGGCATTCCAGCTTGCCCTCAAACTGAAGGATGAGAATGCTGAGTTCTCGCGTCTCTCTCAGGACCGGGTTTACGAGAATCTTTCTTTCCGTGCCAACGTCATCGCCTACCTGAAGGCGTGTGTGCTGTATGTGGCGAACGGTTGCAAATGGGAACCGGAGATAGATGAGTTCATCCGCTGGAGCGAGCGTTACGACCTCTACTGCAAGATGCGATTCTTTGGTGATGCCATCAAGAGGGCGAACTTTTCGAACGAGAAATCGAGCAAGCGTGGACCGGCAAATCTGTTGCAGCAGTTGCCTGATGTCTTTAATTTCCAGCAGGCAGAATATCTCCGCTCGCAGTTGGGCATGGACAAGAAGGCGGCTTAAGAAAAACGGACTTACTTTAATATCCATAAAGGAAGT
>OHBM01001869.1_pt1 | contig 14755 bp, 14 predicted proteins | sample 1577251 | NCBI WGS metagenome assembly OHBM01 (sample SAMEA3541557, study PRJEB24748) | human gut metagenome | biome: human gut; feature: human-associated habitat; material: faeces | place: China | collected 2012 | reverse complement strand
CAATTAAGGAGAGTTACTTTTTTGTTTCCTCCTCGTCATTTCATATTGTCTATATTATGTAGTTTAAAAGCAAAATGGTATAACAGAGGAATGAAATATTTATTAGCTGCTGTTGCTTTGTGGTTTATATGTATGATATTTCAATTAATATAAGGGAGGATGATAACTATGGAAGCCAATCATACAATGTCTTATGATGTACAGAAAAGTTCAGAAAGAATGGACGAAATACTAAATGCTAGTAATGATAATTACAGTGATAAAGATTCTATTCCTTCAAGAAGTGATTTAACGTTTAAAAATGGATATTATGTAAACGTTACCGCAATATTTATTGATATTGTAGGATCATCAGATATGACTGATGAGCATAAAAGACCAACATTAGCAAAAATGTATAGAGCATTTTTATCAGAATGTGTTGCGATTATGAATGCTGAAGATGATTGTAAGGAAATCAATATTAATGGTGATTGTGTATGGGGAGTTTTTGAGACTCCATTAAAAAGGCAGGTTGATAATGTTGTATCAGTGGCCGCAAAACTAAATAGTATGATTCAAATACTTAATTATAAATTAAGAAAAAAGGGTTATTCAGAGATATCAGTTGGAATAGGTATTGACGATGGAAGAGCATTAATGGTTAAAGCTGGATATTCAGGTAGTGGTATTAATGATGCAATCTGGATGGGAGATGTAGTTAATTCTGCATGTCATTTATGTAATAAGGCAGGAAGAAATTTTAGAAGAGTAATTGTGATTTTAAGTGCCATCTATAACAATTTAAATGAGCATAACAAAAATTTTTTTATAGGTTTACTGATGCATGTGTGAATTATTATGAAGGAGATATTGTAAATACCAGTATGGAAGAATGGTATATAGAAAATTGTAAATAGATGTAGATTAAGTATAGTTTAAAAGATGACATATATAAAAAATCTTTGAATTATATGAATTCTTTGCTTTTGATAAGTCAAGATGTACTGTATTGTCTCAAAATGGTAAATTAACATAGATATGCACGTTATGAATAATCTAAGGTTATAGGGATTCATTAAATGAGTTCCTACCCATATAGTTGAAATGAAAAAGGAGTGTTGAATAAATGAAAAAGATTTTGCTTGAAAATGCATTAGAGTCATGGGCATCAGCAATATATTATTGCGATGAAATTATTGCTGGTAAAGCAACTTTAGCTAATAAAAAGCATTTTGTTAATTCACTTCAAAATGCGATTGAATTATTTGTGAAGCAGCAAATGCTTAATGTTACAGATTATCGTGTCGCTGAAGTTAAACATTGTGATTCAAATGGTCAACCACTTAAGGATTATCTCTCATCGACTGATTTAAATCAGTACTTTTGTAACATCAGTACTACAGACATGGATAAATTTGTTAGCATTAGTTTTAATGATATCATAGTAATACAAAAAGAACTCTTTTCTGAGTTTTATGGAGACAAAGGCACGTACATAACTGCTGAATTGAAAACGTTAAAAAAATTGCGTAACAATGAAACGCATTTTTATATTTCTGATATAGACTTTATGAGTGACAAAGAGTTTCAGGATCTTCATAATATGATGATCGTTTTTTATGAGATATTACAAGAATATGATTTGTTACCCTATTGGGGAGAAGCGTACGCAGAATATAAGAAATTTAAATTTAATAGAAAACCACTAACAAATTTTTCATATGAGCGTCAATTAAAAAATTCAGCATTTGTGAAATCTCTTAAAGAAAACATTGAAAAGGAATTGTTCTTCAATAATTATAGAAATGAGTCGTATTCAATCACAGAAGATATTGTATATTGCTCAGATAAATACTCTGAATCGGATTTCAATGAGATCTGGGCATATATTGAAATGCTTATGAAATATAATATGTTTAAAATAGAAGAAGTTAATATTCCGGATGAATTAGAAAATGGAACAATAATACACAGCTCATCTCATAGATATTATGTTATCGATATTTGACAACGATATATTTTCGTTAACATTAAAAATGAAAGATAAGTTTAAAAAATGTTGCCATTAGATTAGTAAATTTAATTTAACAAATGATTTACTACTTTATAGCCCCTCTCTATTTTCAAAGAAGGTATCTATGAACTGGATGCTTTTTAAATTTTTTTCTATCTGATTGAAATATTCTCCTGAAAAAGAATCGGAATTACTCTCAGATCTTATATATGACCCTAAATTCTGTTGAGTAAAAAGTAGTTTTTGATATCTTAATATACCTTTAATATATCATCTCTTTCCTACATAATGATTTAATTCTTAGTAATTATTGATTTAAAAGCAATACAATGGCACGAAAAGTATACCTTGTGAACCAAATGTTAATTTACAGAATTTGTTTATATTCACCACTATTACATTCATACAAAAAAGAAGGGGGATTAGACAATGATCAAGCTTTATTCTCACAATCAAAAAGCATATGACTTAGCAATTAATATGCTTAAAGATACTAAAAAAGCAGCCATTGTTCATCCAACCGGTACAGGTAAATCATTTATCGCATTTAAGCTATGTGAAGATCATCCTGATAAAATAATCTCTTGGTTATCTCCTTCTGAATATATTTTCTCTACCCAGCTAGAGAATTTATATCAAGCAACTAATGGTTACAAACCTAATAATGTTGTCTTCTTTACTTATGCCAAACTCATGGGCATGAGTAAAGAAGATATACAAGCAATACATCCTGATTATATTGTTCTTGATGAATATCATCGTGCTGGAGCTACTTATTGGCAAAAGGGTGTAGAACAACTCTTATTTACTTATTCAGATATTCCAGTATTGGGTTTATCTGCAACTAATATTCGTTATCTAGATAGTAAAAGAGATATGGCACAGGAATTATTTGATGGCAACATAGCCTCTCAAATGAGTTTAGGTGAAGCAATAGTACGTGGAATACTAAACCCACCTAAATATGTATTATCAATGTATTACTACCAGAACACATTGGAAAAGTACGAAAGAAGAGTAAAGAAAACAAAAAGTAAAGTTGCAAGAGACAATGCTGAAAAGTGTCTGGAAGAGTTAAGAAGAACATTAGAAAAAGCTGAGGGATTAGATGTCATATTCAAAAAACACATGGCTGATCCTCATGGCAAATACATAGTATTCTGTTCAAACAAGGAACATATGGATCAGATGATGAAACATAAAGAATGGTTCTCTAAGGTAGATAAAGAACCACATATGTATTCTGTATACTCCAGTGATCCAGGAGCAGACAAAGCATTTAAGGACTTCAAAGAAGATAATGATAATAATCACTTAAGACTTCTCTACTGTATTGATGCACTTAATGAAGGCATTCATGTAGATGATATTAGTGGAGTCATTTTATTAAGACCGACAGTCTCTCCAATAGTCTATAAACAGCAGATAGGTAGAGCACTATCTGCAAGCAAGAAAACAAATGCAGTCATCTTTGATATCGTACTAAACATTGAAAACATCTATAGTATTGATTCTATTAAAGAAGAAATGCAGGTAGCTACTTCCTATTATCGCTCTCTAGGAGAAGCAGATCAAATCATCAATGAAAAATTTAAGGTTATTGATGAAGTAAGAAACTGCAGAGAACTATTTGAAAAACTCAATGATGCATTAACTGCAACATGGGATATGTATTATGCAAGTGCTAAACAGTACTACAAAGAGAATGGAAACTTAGAAGTGCCTGCAAGATACATTACTGAAGAAGGTTATGCATTAGGTAGTTGGCTTAATAATCAAAAAGCTATTCGTAAAGGTACTATAGTTGGAAAACTAACTGAAGATCAAAGACAAAAGTTGGATTCTATAGGAATGATTTGGGATTCATTAGATTACTTCTGGAAACAAAATTTCAAGTTAGCTAAAGAACATTACTTAACATATGGAAATTTAGATATTCCAACTAACTATAAATCAACAGATGGTAAACATCTTGGAAATTGGATATTAAGACAAAGACAACTTTATAAAAGTAATTCTTTAACTGATGAACAAATCAAAAAATTAGATTCAATTGGTATGGACTGGATGGATAGAGTGGATCGCATCTGGGAAAACGGATTCATTGAAGCTAAGAACTATTCAGAAGAATATGGAAACTTAAGTGTTCCTAAGAACTATAGAAGTAATACTGATTTTCCCTTAGGTATATGGATTCAAAGACAAAGAAGTCTTTATAAGAATAATAAGATTTCTGAAGATCGTATTAAACGACTTACAGATGTAGGCATGAATTGGAATCCAGATAATTGGGAAGCGCGTTTTAACTTAGTTAAACAATATTACGAAGAACATGGAAACATTAATATTTCTCAAAAGGAAGTTATCCAAGGAGTATGGCTAGGTAAGTGGATTGTATCCCAAAAGAAAGCCATGGAAGAAGGAAAACTTACTCATGAGCAGATTGAGATGTTGAAAACACTGCCTATGGAAGAAGTTGGAAGAAAAGACAATCGCTGGTGGTTCATGTATGAAGAAGCTAAGAAGTACTTTCTTAAGTTTGGTAATCTCAATGTTCCAATGGACTATCTTACTTCTAATGGGAAGAAGCTATCTGACTGGATCATTCGTCAGAGAAGAAACTATAAACTAGGTAAGATGCCATCAGAACATAAAGAGAAACTGGATGAAATAGGTTTTATCTGGGATTTAGGTAATACATGGACTAATAGTACTCATACTTGTGAATCTATAACGTACTAAAGAGTAAGGAGTGTGATGAAATGGAAAATAAATTACTAATCGTAGCTTCTAAGCGATATGGAGATTATGTAAAAGAGATTGCAGAGTCAATGGGATGTTTTGAGAAAATCTCTTTTGTAGATAACGACAGACAAGATGCATTAGGTAGATTAGATGAACTATCAAGCTTCTATCCAGAATACAACTGCGCAATAGCTGCATGTGATGATGGAGAAGAAAGATTGATGTGGAATAAGAAACTAGAAGAAATATTCAACATTCCTGTCTTATTCCATAAGGATTCTACTATCTCTCCATCATCAAGCTTGTTGCCTGGTTCTATTGTAGAACCAAGAGCAGTTATAGAGTGTCAGACAACTATAGGTTCATCAACAGTAGTTGGTGCAGGAACTGTTATAGAGCCATATTGCTTCATAGGTGAAGGAAGCACGTTAAAATCAGGAACTATTGTGAAGTCTACAAGTATAGTCGAAAAAAATACAGTCACTGAGCAGGGAACAGTACTGTATGTAGAAGATAAGAAGGGAGAATAAATCATGTTTAATGAGAAGAATAAATTAGAGAAGTTTGAATCAAAAGTATGGTTAAGTAGTCCTACTATGCATGGACAATTACTGTCTTGCAAATGTTTTTAGGAAAATGGAAATCGCATACAAGATGCATGGACCAGAAATTGAATATGTTAAGGAAGCATATGAAACAAACTGGATGTCTACTGTAGGTAAGAATATTAATGAAGTAGAAAGAATGGTTTGTGAGTACATGGGTTGTAAACATGCAGTTGCTTTATCATGTGGTACTGCATCTTTACACTTGTCTATGAAATTAGCTGGTTTAGCTGCATATGGTATGCCTAAGGTAGGACATGGTGCATTAGAAGGTAAGAAAGTATTCTGTTCTGATATGACTTTTGATGCAACAGTAAATCCTATTGTATATGAAGGTGGAGAACCTGTATTCATTGATACTGAATATGATACTTGGAATATGGATCCAGTAGCATTAGAAAAAGCTTTTGAATTATATCCGGATACTAAGGTAGTAGTAATAGCACATCTATATGGTACTCCAGGTAAGATTGATGAACTAAATAAAATTATTAATAAACATAATGCAATCTTAGTAGAAGATACAGCAGAATCAATGGGAGCTACATATAAAGGTGTAGAAACAGGTACATTTGGTAAGTTCAATACTATCTCATTCAATGGGAATAAGATTATTACAGGTAGTGCTGGTGGATGTTTCTTAACAGATGATGAAGAAGCAGCTAATAAGGTACGTAAATGGTCTACACAGGCTAGAGAGAATGCAGCTTGGTATCAGCATGAAGAACTAGGATACAACTATCGTATGAGTAATGTAGTAGCTGGTGTAGTAAGAGGACAACTACCATATCTTGATGAACATATTGCGCAGAAGAAAGCAATCTATGAAAGATATAAAGAAGGTTTTAAAGGATTACCTGTATCTATGAATCCTGTAGATTTCGAAAATAGTGAACCTAACTACTGGTTATCATGTTTAATCATTGATGAAGAAGCAATGTGTAAACAGGTAAGAGGAGAACAGGATGTATGTTATGTAAAGGAACATGGAAAGACTTGTCCTACTGAAATACTAGAAGCTATCGCTTCTATTAATGCAGAAGGAAGACCTATATGGAAACCAATGCATATGCAGCCTATCTATCGTCTAAATCCATTTGTAGGTAGAGATGGTAATGGCAGAGCTAGATCTAATGCTTATATAGAAGGTAGTGTAGCTGATATTGGTATGGATATCTTTAATAGAGGCTTATGTTTACCTAGTGATAACAAGATGACTTCTGATGAGCAGGATAGAATTATTGAAGTGATTAGAAGTTGTTTTGAGTAGGGAGAGGTAATATGTACGCAAAGTGCTTTAAGAGAGTTATAGATTTTGTTTTAAGTTTACTAGCGATAATCATCTTTTCACCTATATTATTGATATTAATAATATTAGGTGTTGTGTTTATGGGTGGTAATCCTTTCTTTACACAGGAACGTCCTGGTAAAGATGAAAAAATCTTTAGATTAATCAAGTTTAGAACTATGGATAATAGAAAAGATAAAGATGGAAAACTTTTACCTGATGATATTCGTTTAAATAAATATGGACGCTTTTTAAGATCTACTTCTTTAGATGAATTACCTGAATTATTAAATATCTTAAAAGGTGATATGAGTATTATTGGACCTAGACCATTAATGGTGAGATATTTAAGCTATTATACAGATGAAGAAAGAAAGAGACATAGTGTAAGACCAGGATTATCAGGATACGCTCAAGTGCATGGTAGAAATAACGTTGATTGGGCAGAAAGAATGAAAATGGATGTTTATTATGCTGATCACGTGTCTTTCAAAATGGATTTAAAAATATTATTTGAAACAATCTTAATTGTTATTAAGAGAGAAGGAATTAGCGTTGAAGACATGACCAATTTTGATGATTTCAGAAAAAAGCAGTGGGAAGATCAAAAAAGAGAGAAGGGAAAGTTTAGTGAAATTTAAGACTCCGTATTATGTTATACATAAAAATGAACTAGATGATAATTTCAATAGGTTAAAAGATGCTTTGGAAAAGCATTGGAATAATTACATTATTGGATATTCGTATAAAACAAACGCACTTCCATGGGTTATAAAACATTTTGATTTATTAGGGTGTTATGCAGAAACTGTTTCAGAAGATGAATATAATCTCGCTAAATTAATTGGAGTAGAAAAAGGTAGGATTATTTATAACGGTCCAATTAAAACTAAAGATAGTTTTATAGAAGCTATAAATAATAAATGTATTGTCAATATTGATTCTCAAAGAGAAATTGAATGGCTTACAGAAGTTCCACTAACAAAAAGAAAGGTAGGTATCAGAATTAATTTTGATATCGAAGAAATGTGTCCCGGACAATCTCAATGTCCAGAAGAAGGTGGACGATTTGGCTTTTGTTATGAAAATGGGGAACTTTCTAAAGCAATTATGAAACTAAAAGAAAATAAAGTAAGAATATGTGGAATTCATCTTCATACTAGCTCTAAATCAAGAGAACTCGATATATATAGGGCAATTGCTGAAGTTGCATGCAAGATTAAACAGGAATATGAACTTGATTTAGACTATGTAGATGTTGGAGGAGGTTTTTTTGGAGGATTACCTACAAAACCTCAATTCGATGAATATATCATATTAATAGAAAGTATTTTATCTAAGAGTTTCGATAAAACAAAAACAAAACTTATTGTTGAGCCTGGGATGGCAGTTATTGGATCACCAATATCTTATGTGACAAGTGTTATTGATGTTAAAGATACTGAATTTAATAGATTTGTAATTACGGATGGTACTAGAACAAGTATTGATCCATTAATGACAAAAAAATCATATTTTCATTCTTTTGAATTAGAAGGAGAAAGAAAAAATCATCCAAGACAAATTATCAGTGGATATACATGTATGGAACATGATCGTTTATTTATTGAAAAAGATGGACCTACTCTTCAGAGTGGGGATTACATAATATATGACAAAGTAGGAGCCTACACAATGTGTTTAACTCCTTTATTCATTAAATATTTTCCAGATGTATATGTAGAAACAGATGGAAAATTTAAGAAAGTAAGAAGTGCATGGACTATTAATGAGTATGTGCAACTTTCAGTATTAGAATAGATTATTTAAGTAGAAAGGTGGATTATCAAATGAAAAATGCAGTAGTGTTTGGGGCAACTGGCCAATTAGGATGCTATAGTGCACTTGCCTTAAAAGAAGATGGATATAACGTTTATGCAATTGGAAGAAGAAATAGTGATAATGGATTCTTTAAAACTAAAGGAATTAATTTTATTGGTGGAATTGATATATCAGATAAGTCAACTTTTGCCAAATTACCTAAAAAAAATTGACGTTGTTGTAAACATGGCTGGAACAATGCCGGCTCATGCTAATAGAGATATGATGCCATATGTTCAGAGTATTATTGTAGGTACTGTAAATATTGCTGAATGGATGAAAACAGTAGATTGCCAAAGAATTATTTTTAACACTACTCCAAGTGATACTGCTGAATATTGGGGAACAACAGAACCTATTAATGATGATGTAGTTAGATCATTCCCAAAAAATGGGAATGATCACGCAGTATATGCTATATGCAAAAGAGCAGCAACTGATATCTTAGAACATTTAGAGATTTGTGGAGAAGTAAAACCATGTGTATTTAGACACTTTATGGTTTATGGTTGGCACCCAGTTGCTACATATTTCCTTGAAGGGAAAGAAAGAATGTTACCTTGGCGTTCTATGATTAGAAAATGTATCCAAGGTCAAAATCTCGAAGTATATGGAGATGTTACTAGAAAAAAAGAATTACTTTATATCAAGGATTTTGCTAGAGCTGTAGTAATTGCTGCAAATAATGATGCGTGTGGAATCTTTAATCTACCTGGATATGAACCATATTCACTAGATTCAATGGTAGATGGTCTTATGAGTGCTTTTGCAGATGGAAGAACTAAGAAATTCTATAGACCCGATATGCCTGATACACCTCAGATTTTGCTGGCTCATGAAAAAAGTAAAAATGTTTTAGGCTGGGAACCGATTTGGACATGGGAAAAAGCATGTATGGATATGAGAAAAGAATGTATTGAAAATCCAATGGAACTTCTTTGGGGAAAGAATGATGAATTGGATCAGCTTGAGAACAGCTAATTGTTTATAAGGTTGGATATAGAAGGGAATTTAGGTGTAAAAAATTATGAATCTATTAATTTTAAGTGCAGGGACACGAAATAAAGTAGTTGAATATTTCGTAAAAACCTTAGCTGGAAAAGGAAGTGTAGTTGCAACAGATATGAGTGAATTAGCACCAGCTATTTATGAAGCCGATAAATACTATATTGTTCCTAGAATGACAGAACCAGGATACTTAGATGTTATTCTTGATATTTGTAAGAAGGAAAAGATTAATGGAGTTTTAAGTCTTATTGATCCAGAGTTATCACTCTTAGCTAAGAATAAAGATAAATTTGAAGCAGTAGGAACTACAGTAATTGGATCATCATATGAATTATGCGAAATGTCTTTAGACAAATATGAAATGTACAAATGGTTAAAAGACCATGATTACAAATGTGCAAAATCATATATGGATAAAGATGAATTCTATGCAGATGTAGAAGCAGGAAAGGCTAATTATCCAGTATTTGTTAAACCAGCAAGGGGTAGTGCAAGTATTGCGATTTCTAAAGTATATGATAAAGAAACAATAGAATTATTGTTTGCTCATGATGAAGGACTAATGATTCAGGAATATTTAAATGGTCAGGAAATCGGTGCAGATGTTTATATTGACATGATTTCAGGAGAAATTGTTTCAATATTTACAAAGAAAAAATTAAAGATGAGAGCTGGGGAAACAGATAAAGCAGTATCTTTCAAGGATGATAATCTATTTGATCTTATTAAAAAGTTTGTTTCTGAAGCAAGATATAGAGGGCAGATTGATATTGATATCTTTGATATCAATGGAGAATATTACATTTCAGAAGTAAATCCACGTTTTGGGGGAGGATATCCTCATGCTTATGAATGTGGTGCTGATCATATGAAACTTATTGCAACTAATCTTGAAGAAAAAGTCAATAAAGTACATATTGGAGAGTATGAATCAGGTATTTATATGATGAAGTATAACGAAATTATGGTGAAGAATGATGAATAAGAAAATTCTAATAATCTGTAATTGTTCTTCAGCGTTAAATGATTTTAGAGGAATGTTAATAGATAAACTGATTTCTTTAGATTTTGACATTTTTGCAATTGTGCCTCCTTCAACTGTAAAAGAGGAAATTTTTGCTGAACAGCAATTAATTTCAAAAGGCTGTAAATTAATTAAAATTGCAGTTGATAGACGTGGTATTAATCCTCTATCTGATATCAAACTATTTTCATCTTATAAAAAAGTTATAAAAGAAGTTAATCCCAACTTAGTTATCACTTACACTATTAAACCAAATGTATATGGTGGTGTAGCTTGTAGGTTATTAAAAGTTCCTTATGCTGTAAACATTACAGGATTAGGAACAGCTTTTGAGGGTGGAGGTTTTTTGAAAAAAATAGTAAGTTTAATGAACCATATTGCTTGCAAAAAAGCGAAAGTTGTTTTTTTTGAGAATGAAGCAAATAGACAATTTTTTATTGAGGAATCAATAGTAAATGGTAGTCAGACATATCGTCTTAATGGTGCCGGTGTTGACCTAGAAAAGTTTAAAGTAACTGAATATCCAAAAGGAACTAAAATTAAGTTTTTATTTATGGGTCGTATTATGGCTGAAAAAGGTATAAATGAATTATTCTCTGCAATGCAGAAGCTTGTATCAGAAGGTGTCGATTGTGAACTAGACGTACTAGGTGGTTTTGAAGAAAACTATAAAGACACAATTGAAAAATATGAGAATGCAGGGTGGTTACATTATTATGGTTTCCAAGCAGATGTAAGACCATTTATCGAACAGTGTCATTGCTTTGTACTTCCATCATGGCATGAAGGCATGGCTAATACTAACCTTGAGAGTGCTGCAAGCGGAAGACCAATTATTACAACTAACATTCATGGTTGCCTTGAAGCGGTTATAGAGAATAAAAGTGGATTCTTAGTTAAAAAAAAGAATGCTGATGATTTGTTTGAAAAAATGAAGAAGTTTTCCGAACTATCATATGAAGAGCGAAAAGCTATGGGATTAGCATCAAGAAAACATATGGAAGATGTATTTGATAAAAAAATAGTGGTAGAAGAAACAATTAAAGAATTATTAAAGTAGGTGAAATTTGTGGACAATAAAGTAGAGTTAAGCATTGTTATTCCGATTTACAAAGTAGAAAAATATCTCGAACGTTGTATTCAAAGTATAATTAATCAAATGGATATATATCTTGAAATCATCCTTGTTGATGATGGAAGTCCCGATAGATGTCCTTTTATTTGTGATGAATATGCTAATAAATATGATAATATTGAAGTTATTCATAAAAAAAATGGTGGATTGGCTGATGCAGTTAAAGCTGGTACGCTTATTGCAAGTGGTGAACACATTGCATATGTTGATAGTGATGATTGGCTTGAAGATGGTTGGTATAGTACTATAAAATCTATTATCAAAAAATATCCAGATATTGATACAATTATGTACGGCTTTCAAAGGGTAACTAATGATGTTGTAGAAAAGACAGAAATGCACTCTTCATTAAAAGAAGGTTACTATGATAAATCATCTATAGAGAAAGTAAAAGTGACTTATATGCGTCCTGGTGGAATTGGACCAACAAGATGGAATAAAATTTATTCTAAAGAAATTGCACTAAAATGCCTAAAATACTATGATACAAATATTTCTATTGGAGAAGATATGGTTTTTTCAGCAATAGCCACAGATTCAATGGAAAATACTTACATAATAAAGAAAAACTTCGTTAATTATTACATTAATGATGGATCAATGACCCAACATTTTAATGAAAAATACATAACTTCATTTGAAAGTTTATTTTTATCTTTAAAGAAGTATTTTGTCGAAGCACCAGTTTTATATTATATAAATTATATTAATATGCGTACAATGGTGAATGCTGTAGGAAAATCAGACTTAAATAATAAATCACAATATTTGAAAGCTATTTTTAATAATGAAGAAATTCATGACCGTCTAAAGAAAGTAGATAAAAAATATTTAGATCTTTCAAATCGTATATTATTATACATAATGTTGAAAAATCATACAAAATTTCTTCTTATAATAAGCTATATTTATAGAAAACTAAAATAACTCAAAAATTGATTGTATATATTTTTAGGAGGAGAAAATGGTCAAGAAAGTTTTATTTGTTATTGGTATATTGGGAAATGGAGGTGCTGAAAGAGTAATAGCGGCTCTTGCAAATAGACTGATTGAGAATAATGTGGAAGTAGGAATAGTTACTATATATAGTACAAGACAAGATTATGCATTAAATTCAAAAATCGAATTAAAACACATAGTTGCAAACAACAAAATAAAAATAATTCGCCCCATTGAAAGAGTAACTAAATTAAGAGATTATATCAAATATTATAATCCTGATTGTGTCGTATCATTTTTAGCTGATGTGAATATTCATACAATTCTAGCATGTAGATATTCTAATATTCCACTAATTGTAAGCGAAAGAAATGATCCATATCAGGATCCAGAACAAAAAATAATTAGAAAAATGAGGGATTTTTTATACAACAAAGTTGATGGATTGGTTTTACAAACTAATGATGCAAAACAATATTTTGATCTAAAAATAGCTAAAAATGTTGCAAGAACAGTTATTGCTAACCCACTCACACCAAACCTTCCTTATTTTAAGCAAGGTACAGTGCAGAATCGTATGATTACAGCTTGTAGATTGAACTCTCAAAAAAATCTTAAAATGATGATCAATGCAATAAAGAATGTGAATAAAAGTGGAATTGATTGTTATTTGGATATTTATGGCGATGGACCATTAAGAGATGAATTACAAAATTATATTAATAAAAATGATATAGAAGATAAAGTTCATCTTAAGGGATTTTCAAAAAACATTCATGATGAAATGATTAATAGTAAGGGATTTTTAATCTCGTCAAATTATGAAGGAATATCTAATTCTATGTTGGAAGCGTTAGCAATTGGGATACCTGTAGTAGCGACTGATTGTCCAATTGGTGGGGCTAAAATGTTTATAAAAAATAAGAAAAATGGATGGCTTACGTCAGTTGGAAATGAAAAAGAATTTACGAGTGCAATTACTGAGTTGTTAAGTAATTATAATAAAGCTATAGATATGGGCAAAGAAGCTACAAAAATCAGAGATATTTTAGATGTTGACATAATTTGTCAAGAATGGATGAATTTCATTAATGGTGTGATTAAAGGGCGATAGTTTATGAAGAGTAATAATTTTTTTAAAATCTCTGTGAAAGAATTAATTTCATTTATTTTATTGCTTATATATTTTGGTGCATGTGTTGTGTATAAAAATCACATGATGATCAATTGGTTAGGCATTTTTTGCTATATTTATTGCATTTATACATGGAAGTGTAAAACCAAAGAAAGCCTATTTTCTCCATATTTTATTTTCATGACTTTTTTTGTTTTATTTAATTATGGACAGCCAATAATGTGGGCGGTAAATATTCATCAAGCTAATGAAATTGGAAGTGGTATTCTTTTTTATGGACATAGTTATGTACCAAATGAAAATGATCTTATTAATGTTCAATTATATATTTGTATGTGTATGTTTGTTTTTCATTTTGGAGTAATGTTATTTACCAAAAGGAACAAATTAAGAACTACAAATAGAAAGCATAATGAGATTTTTATTATGGATAATTACAAGAGTAAAATAGAAAAGTCAATGCGCATAGTAGCTGGAATATTATTGATTATAACTACGCCAATAGCTATCTATTCTGCAATGTCCAATATGATAGTAGCACGTTTATATGGATATAACGCGCTTTATTATGGTGAACATGCCACCCAAGCAGGTTATATTCAGATAATTATGTATTTATTTTATCCTGCATTAGTCGGTTATCTAATAGGGTGTAGTAATTCAAATAAATCAAGAATAATTGTATATTCAATATTTGGAATTTACGCTGTACTGCAACTATTATCAGGAGACAGAGGCAGTTGGTTATATTCATTAGTAATTCTTGTTTGGTTGCAAACATATTTTACAAAATTTTCAAAAAGAAAATTCATTAAATATATTATTATATGTATAGTTGGTATATATTTTTTAAACGTTGTTACAGCTGTGCGCGATAGTGGAATTGGACTTAGTTCATTAGATTTTTCAAATCTTTTAAATAATGAGACTTCTCCTATTCAAGATGTTTTCTTTGAACTGGGTGGTACAATGAATATAATTACGTTCTTGTTTCATGTGGGAAGTGGGATATATCCGTAT
>OHBM01001865.1_pt1 | contig 14775 bp, 16 predicted proteins | sample 1577251 | NCBI WGS metagenome assembly OHBM01 (sample SAMEA3541557, study PRJEB24748) | human gut metagenome | biome: human gut; feature: human-associated habitat; material: faeces | place: China | collected 2012 | reverse complement strand
ATATGCAGTGCTGGTACGCTCGCGTCAAAGCAGCGTTGCATATCAAATTTTAGTATGCACCGTAACTCTGTAAATCATTCAATCTACAGGTTAGGTGTATCTAACTCATGGGTGCATTATACGGTCTGATCCTGTAAAAATCAAGCGAAAAATGTGATAGAAATTCTCAATAAATTCGACCGTTTTTTGTTGACGGAAAAGGCTTCTGCATGGTATTTTTATAAATGGTTAGCAGGAACTAACTAAAAATCTTGTGAATAAATCGTGTGTCTCCATTCTGTATGCATCCCTGACTGCTGAAAACAGGGCATGCACCCGGATGCAATGACGGATCCGGGACAGAAGCTGTCACCAGAAAGAAGGATCAAAGCATGATGAATTATTTAGAAATCGAAAAAGTAATTGGACGAGAGATTATTGACTCAAGAGGAAATCCTACAGTAGAAGCAGAAGTTATTCTTGCAGATGGTACTGTCGGACGTGGAGCAGCTCCAAGTGGTGCATCAACAGGTGAGTTTGAAGCATTAGAACTTAGAGATGGTGATAAAAATAGATATTTAGGAAAAGGTGTACAGAAAGCCGTAGAAAATATTAATACAATTATAAATACTCTTGATATATTTTTATTTATTTTTATAAATTTAGAAAAAGTATTTATTACATATGAAATAATAAAAGATATTATTATTGGTAAAGTTATAGTTTTCAATATAATAAAAATATCTTTTATAAAGAAAAATGATTTTGAAAAGAAAAAAAGAATAATAGTAATTAAAGCAAAATTAATTAATTTAAAATTAAGTTTGCTCAAGATTACCATCATCCTTTCATAATTATTTTTCTATTATAATAGTAGTTGGTCCATCATTTATTAAATTTACTTTCATATCACTTCTAAAAATACCTGTTTCAACTTTTAAATTAGATTTTTTTAATTCTTCAACAAATAAATCATATAAAACACTTGCTTCTTCATGTTTAAGTGAATTTATATAACTAGGTCTATTTCCTTTAGAAGTATCAGCATATAAAGTAAACTGTGATACCACAAGTAATTCTTTATTAAGCTCTTTAGCACTTAAATTCATTACATTGTTATAATCTTCAAATATTCTTAAATTTACTATTTTATTAACAATATATTTTATGTTAGAAATATTATCATTATGTGTAAATCCCACAAAAATTAATAATCCTGAATTAATCTTACCTACTTCTTCTTTATTTACAACAACACTTGCATTTAATACTTTTTGTACTACTACTTTCATTATTAATCTACCTTTCTAATAGTTTCTGTTACGTGTTTTACTTTATTTATTTCTTTTATACATTTATCTATTTCTGTTGTATTATTAACAAATAATGTTACTAAATAAACATAATAAGAAGATTTACTAATAATATTCATACTTTCAACTTGAATATTTATATTATTAACAGCTTGCATTATGTCAAATAAAATATTTTCATTTGATGAAGTATATACAAGAAGTTCAGTATAATATTTATTTTTTGTAACCTTATTAAATCTTGCATCAATTATTTTTTCATCTAAAGTTTCAACATTAGAACAGTTTTTACGATGAATACTAATACCATTAGTTTTAGTAATAAATCCAATTATTTCATCACCTGGTACAGGGTAACAACAACTAGCAATATGTGTTTTTATATTATTTGTATCACCAACAATTATATCATTATCAAAGATTTTATTAATTGTTTTCTTTGGCTTTTCTTCTTCTTTTTCTTCATCTTGTTTTTTTACAACACTTTTAGCACTGTATTTACCATTACCTATATTAAGATATAAATCTTCAAGACTATCTAATTTTAATTCTTTTAAGACTTCATTTAAACTTTCTTGTTTCATAAAATCAGTTATAGCTATTTTTTCTCTTCTTAATTCTTTTTCTAATAAATCTTTACCACTTGTTATATAATCATCTTTACTTGTTTTATTAAAGAAAGCTTTTATTTTATTTTTAGCTTGAGTTGTCTTTGCAATATTTAACCATTCTCTTGAAGGACCTTGACTTGCTTTATTAGTTATTATTCTAATAACATCAGTATTTTTAAGTTCATATGACAAAGGAACCATATTATTATTTACAATAGCCCCGACCGTTTTATCCCCTACTTCACTATGAATGCGATAAGCAAAATCAATTGGAGTTGATCCTTTAGGAAGTTCAAAAACATCTCCTTTTGGTGTATATACATAAATACTATTATTTAAAACTTCATTTGTTACTGTATTAACAAAGTCTTCACTGCTTAATTTTTCTTCATTAAGTTCAATAATAGATTTATAAAATTGTAGTTTTTGTTCTGTTATATTTTGCATTTCAACTGAAGCATTTTTTCCTTCTTTATAAGCCCAATGAGAAGCAATTCCATTTTCTGCTATTTTATCCATATCATAAGTTCTTATTTGAATTTCAAAAAGATTTCCATCAGGACCAATTACAGTTGTATGAAGTGTTTGATAAAGATTAGTTTTAGGCATAGCAATATAATCTTTAAATCTTTTAGGAATAGGTTTATATTTTGAATGAATAAGCCCTAAAGCTAAATAACATTCTTGTTCTTTTTCAACTAAAATTCTAATAGCAAGAAGATCATATATATCATTAAAACTTCTTCCTTTATCAAGTTTTTTATAAATACTATAAATACTTTTTGAGCGTCCTTTTATTTCGTGTTTTATTTTATTTTGCTTAAGTAAATTACTTACTTCTTCCATCATATTATTAACATAAGAATCTCTTTCTACCTTAGTTGTATTAAGTTTTTCTGCAATATCAAAAAATATTTCAGGTTTTAAATACTTTAAAGATAAATCTTCTAATTCACTTTTAATTTTATGCATTCCAAGTCTATGTGCTATCGGAGCTAATATTTCTAATGTTTCTTTAGCTTTTTTCTTTTGTTTTTCAACAGGTAATGCATAAAGTGTTCTCATATTATGAAGTCTATCAGCAAGTTTTACAATAATAACTCTTACATCCTCACTCATTCCTACGATTATTTTTTTATAATAACTTGTTAAATATTCATTTTCTGTAGAAATATTTATATTATTAATTTTAGTAACACCATCCACAAGTTTAGTTATTTCTTTACCAAATTCTTTTTCCATTTCACTAATGCTTGTTTCTGTATCTTCTAAAGTATCATGTAAAAGACCAGCACATATAGTTTCCTTATCGGCTTTTATTGTTGTTAAAATATAAGCAACATTTAAAGGATGAATTATGTATGGTTCACCAGTTCTTCTTCTTTGTCCTTCGTGTTTTTCATTTGCAAAATTATATGCTTTATCAATTAGTTTTATATCTTCTTCATCTAAATATGATAAATTACTTCTTAATATTTCATAACTAATATCCTCTTTTTTCATAATTAACCCTTTCTTTATAATATCTTATATTTAAATAATTACAATTTAATATGTCATTTACTATTTCACTTAAAGATAAATCCTTTTTATTTTTCCAAGAATTAAAAAAATATGAAAATATATCTTCTTCAGTTATATCATTTATACCTAATTTTTTAAAATAATTAACTCTATTTTTTAAAGCAGGTTCTATTCTTAATTTTAAATCTTCAAGTGTTGTAAAATCCATACAAATCATCTTCTTTCTATATATATTATATATGATTATACATAAAATTTAAAGAAAAAATCTAACATTAGTTAGATTAATTTAGTAAAGATTTTATTATTTCTACTTTATCTAATTTTTCCCATGGTAAATTATTCTTTCCAAAATGTCCAAAACAAGTTGTTAAATGATATATTGGTTTTGTTAAATCTAATTCTTTTATAATATTATTTGGTTCAAAATTAAATACTTTATTTATTATTTCTAATATTTTATCTTCAGGTATTTTATTAGTGTTATAAGTATTTATGTATATTGAAACGGGTTTTGACATTCCTATTGCATAAGATACTTGAAGTTCCATTTTAGAACATATTTTAGATGCTACAATATTTTTACAAACATATCTTGCATAATAAGAAGCACTTCTATCAACTTTTGTGTAATCTTTACCAGAAAAAGCTCCTCCACCATGACCACAAACTCCTCCATAAGTATCAACAATTATTTTTCTACCAGTTAAACCACTATCAGCGATAGGACCTCCAAGAACAAATCTACCTGTTGGATTAATATATATTTTAGTATTTTCATTTATCATTTGTTTTGGAATAGTTTTATCTATTATCTTTTCTTTAATATCTTTCTTTAAAATATTTAAATCTATTTCATCATGTTGTGCTGAGATAACTATTGTATCTATATATTTTGGTATATTATTAATATAACACATTGTAACTTGTGTTTTACCATCTGGTCTTAAATATGGTATTTCTTTAGTTTTAAAAGCATTATATAACTTTTCTGACAATTTATTTGCTAAATATATAGAATATGGCATAAAGTTTTCTGTTTCATCTGTAGCATAACCAAACATCATTCCTTGATCCCCTGCTCCAAGAAGCTTAGAATCACTTGATGTATTTACTCCCATAGCAATATCACTTGATTGAGTATTAATGTTAACACTGATTTTAACATTATTACCATTAAACCCTAAATTATCATTATCATACCCAACATCAATAATAGTATCTTTAACAATTTTTTTAATATCAATGCTAGCTTTACTTGTTACTTCTCCCATAACTACTACACCATTTTTATGGGCACATACTTCAACTGCTACTCGTGAAGTACTATCTTGTTTTAAATACTCATCCAAAATAGTATCTGCTATTTTATCACATAACTTATCTGGATGTCCTGGTGTTACTGATTCTGATGTAAATAATTTTTTCATAATATCCCTCCTTTTTACCTTAAAAAGAAAAGTACATAGAATAATCTATGTACTTGATTATCCTTATTTTCGATTATAAATCGCAGGAATTAGCACCTAATTTAATAGGTTGCCGGATTTCTTAGGGCCTGTCCCTCCATCACTCTTAATAAGGTAAATTTTTATTTACATTTATAATTTTAATCTTATATTTATACTTTGTCAAATGTTTTTTATTTTAATTTTTCTATTGCTTCATCAAAAGTAGACACTTTAATTATTTCAATATCATAGTTATATTTATTTTTTAAATTTATTGCTTCATCATAATTTTCATAAGGACAAATAAAAATATCTGCTTTAGACTTAACAGCACCTTTTAATTTATATTTAACACCACCAATTTCACCAACATTACCATTTAAATCTATTGTACCTGTTCCTACTACTTTTCTATTTTTTGTTATATCTTCATCCACTAATTTATTATAAATACTTAAAGTAAACATAAGTCCCCCACTTGGTCCACTTTCCTTATTTCCAAATTTTAAATTAACATCTTTACTAACATCATAATCATATATAGTAATAATAGATACTCCCATTTTAACTTCATCATTTAACTTTATAAGCTTACTTTTAACATCTATTTCTTTATTATTTCTTTTTACAGTTACATTTATAACATCATTTTCTTTATAATTTAATAAAATATTTTTAATATCATTTAAATTATTTACTCTAACATAATTTATCTTCAATATTTCATCTTGAACTTTTAGATCACTATTACTATGTTCATCAATATAAATTACATACATATTAGAACCAACAACATTAATAGGTTTATTGGCTTTTTGATATGCTAATTTAACAGAAGAACTTATCGATTCTTTAAAATATAATTTATTTCTAAAATTATAATCTTCTATTGTTTCATTATCATATATTATTTTTTCATTTTTTTCTAAATCAATTCCTTTGATTAATTTTCCTAATGTAAATGTTAAAATATTTCCTTTAGCTTGTTTTACATAAGCACTGTTAAAACTACCATCTTTTTTCTTTTCATTTAAAACACTTATTTTATTATCTATATTAATTGTACCTCCAGTTGGAAAAGTAACCGTATAATCAACAGGAATTAATAAAATAAGCATAATTACTATGGGTAAGAAAAAAGATATTACTTCCTTAGGATTTTTAAAAAAATCTTTAATATTTTTTATTATTTTTTGTATCATATTCTGTCTCCTTAATATAATTATAACAGGAAAGAAGGAATTTTATGAAAAAAAAGATATTTTGCTTTCTTATTGTCAGTTTTTTACTAGTTATTACTTTTAATATTTTTTCTTATTCTAAAGAAATTAACGAAGTAATAAATTTTAGTATTAATCTTTTTATTAAAAATGTCTTTCCTAGTTTATTTCCTATGTTTGTTATTTCAAATCTTCTTATAGCTATTAAAACGCCTAAATTTTTAGGTAATATTTTTAAAGATATCTTTTATAAACTATTTAAAGTTAAAGGTGAAGGAAGTTTTGTTTTTTTTATGAGTATGATAAGTGGATTTCCTAGTTCTTCAATTTATGTTAAAGAATTATTAGATAAAAACTTAATTAATATTTATGATGCTTCAAAAATATTAACTTTTACTTTCTTTTCTAATCCTTTATTTATTATAAATACTGTAGGTGTTATGTTTTTTAATAATAAAGTTTTTGGCTTTTATATATTAATATCCCATATTATAGGTAATATTTTAACAGGATTACTTTTTAGAAATATATATAAAACTAATAATAATACTTTAACTAGTTCATTGAAAACTTCGATTAAAAATTTTTACTATGATATAAATAATACAAAAATATTTAAAGAATTATTAAATGGTATTAAAAAATCTTTAAATATTTTAATTAATATATTTGGTATTATGACTTGTTTTTTAATTATAACTAAAATTATTACATTAAAATTAAATTTAAGTCCTTTTCCTTCAAGTATTTTATCAGGTTTATTAGAAATGACTACAGGTCTTAAAAGTATAACAAGTCTTAATATAACTGAAAAAACTAAACTTTTATTATCAACATTTTTTATATCTTTCGGAGGATTAAGCGTTCATGCTCAAATATTTAGCATGTTAGATAATTATAAAATAAATTATTATATATTTTTAATATCAAGACTTATTCATGCCTCATTAAGTGTCTTTATCTGTTTGTTTCTTTATAAATTATAAGGATAAATTATTTTAAATCCTAAATTATATTTTGAAATATTATTATAAAATTCTTCTTTAAAAGTATCATTATTTAACATTTCATCCAAGATAACTGTTTTAAAATATGGAACATCCATGATTAAATAATTATCTTCTTCTGTTATGCTAACGCATGAATTATTACATTCATTATCATAATTATTTAAAAAATTAACTTCCATACTATATGGTAAAACATATTTATAATCATTAAACTCTATTTCTTTAGCTAATAAATCTATTTTAAATATTGTTTTAGTATTATCTTTAAAAATTATTTCTTTACATATACTTGATGATGTACTACAATCAGTCATACTTTTATATCCTTTTGTTAACATTGTTTTATGAAAATCTTTATATAAATCATTTTTAAATTCTGTCACTTTCTTTTCTTCTAATTTTTGATTAGCAAAAGATCTTATTTCATTAACAACATTTAACATTCCCATAGCTATTATCATAAGAAGTGTAAAAGATATGATTAACTCTACAATAGTAATTCCTTTATTGTTTAACTTTTTCATATTACGCCTCACAGTCTACAGAAAAGTTTGATGTATCTTTAGTATTTTCTGTTTTTGTTCTATATTTATATCCATCAGGTCTACTTTCACATTTATTATTTCCTTCTGACATGCAAACCATTTCAGGATCGCTTGTAAAAGTATTTTTTCTATAAAAAGTTCCCGTTACTTGTTCACAAGTATCACTATCACTAACATCACAAGGTATTTCCGTATATTCGCTCCATGTATCATTTGTTTTTGTACGATACAAAACAGTTACTGTTTCACAAAGATTTACATTATCATCATTTACTTCACATACTTTCTCACTAGTCCAAGGACCTATATTTATATATAATTGATTAACTTTTTCACACACACCCTCTTCTACATTACATGGTTTAAAAGTGTAATTCCAATTACCATAAATATATTTATTACATTTTTTTGAATAAAAATTACTATTAGCGTAGCCATAATCTGTTTTAATAATTAATCTATAAAGTTCATCATTACTGTTATAATTTGGAATATAACTAATATATTTAGCTAATTTTCCATCTGTAAAAGCTGACTTTTTTATTTTTTCAGGATTATATGATGTTAAAATAAGCGTTTTTATATTAAACTTTTTAGCATTAATGTTACATTTATTTAAAAATTCATTACTAAAATTATAATTATTACAACTACCATTTTCAATTAAAGTAACATAGTTATTATTTAAAACATTTGTAAATAAATTATTTTTCGTTGCCGTATTTTCTTTTAAATACTTTAGATACATTACTCTTGTATAAAATAATGCATATTCTGTATCGATATTATTATAATAAAGTCTATTTTCATATTCTCCCACGCTTGGATAAAAATTTGAATACACCGCGATAAATAAAACAAGTATTGCTACACTTACAACCATTAATTCAGTTAACATAAAACCCTTATTATTTTTTTTCATAAAAAACTTCTCCCCAGTCACTTGATTATATTACAATATTATTATATAATATTTTTATAGTAAAAGTAAATAAAAAGAATAAAAGAGGAAGATATTATGAGAGAATTTGATTTTACGAGCACTCCGATTGTAAATATTGTAAATGACATTATTATTGATGCTGTTAACAAAAATGCCAGTGATATTCACTTTGATCCACATGAAAAATTTTTAAAAATTAGAGTTCGTGTCGATGGTGATTTACAAGATTATTCAATTGTAGATAACAAATATAAAAGAAATTTAGTAACTAGAGTAAAATTACTTTCAGGAATGAATATAACTGAATCAAGACTACCACAAGATGGTGCGATAAAAAGTAATATTAATGGAAAAGATTTAGACCTTCGTGTGTCTTGTTTGCCTACTAATTTAGGAGAAAAAGTTGTTATAAGAATTCTTGATTATACAATGAGTTTTGAAGGGCTTGAAAAATTAGGATTTTCTAAAACAAATTATGAACATATATTAAAAATGATAGCTAATCCCAATGGAATTGTATTAATAACAGGTGCTACTGGTAGTGGTAAATCTACAACTGTTTATTCAATGCTTCAAAAACTTAATCGTGAAGAAACAAATATAATAACTGTTGAAGACCCAGTTGAAATGAACATTGAAGGTGTTAATCAAATTCAAGTTAATAGTGACATCGGTTTAACTTTTGCCAATGTTTTAAGATCTATCTTAAGACAAGACCCTAACATTATATTAATCGGAGAAATAAGAGATAGTGAAACTGCTAAAATAGCAATAAGAGCATCAATTACAGGACACTTAGTTTTATCAACACTTCATACAAATAACTCTTTAAATACAATAGAAAGACTTTTAGATATGGATGTTGAAAGATATTTGCTTTCTTCTTCATTAAAAGGAATTGTATCTCAAAGTTTGGCTAAAAGACTTTGTCCTCATTGTAAAAAACTTGTTCCTACAACAGACTGGGAAAAGCAAATATTTAAAAAATCTTTAGGTATTGAAGTTAATGAAACATATAAAGCTGTTGGATGTGATAAATGTCATAAAGGTTATAAAGGAAGAATAGCTATTCAAGAAGTTTTATATATTACTGAAGAAATAAGAAATGCAATAAATGAGGGAAAACCTCGTGAAGATTTACATAGAATGATTTATAAACAAGGTACTTTAACTATTTTCCAAGATGGAATGATGAAAGTACTTGATGGAATCACAACAATTGAAGAAATATTTAGAATAGTTGATGAAGATGATGATATCTATAGTGAAGTTAAAGTTAAAAAACTTGAAGAAGAACAACCTATAGAGCAAAAAATCACTAAAATAGATAGAATACCTTTAGAAAGTCAAAATGAAGAAGTTATTAAAAAACCTGAAGTTATTAATAATAAAACACTTGAAAAAGAAAAAAACAATAATAATGACTTTAATTTAGATGACTTTATTAATCAAGATAATGAAAAAGAAAATAAAGATGATGATTTTACACAAGATTTAATTAATTTAATAAATAATAATTAAAGGTCAAGACTCTTCTTGACCTTTAATATTTATTAAGATATTCGTTATATCCTCCTAAACAATTAACAACTTTATACCCTTTATTTGCAAAACTTTTACAAACACTTGCACTTTGAAAACCTTTACTACAATAAATATAATAAGTTTCATCTTGTTTTAAATAATCATCAGGATTAATAAGTAAAAAATTCATAGGAATATTTTTAGAGGTTGGTATAGACCCTAATTTATATAAATAATTATCCCTTATATCTATTATATTAATACGCCCTATCATTTTTTTTAAATCACTAGTTGGTATACTTGAAAGCATAACCTTCCCTCCTGATTTATTATATGAAAATATATTTTATTTAATAATTATATATATAACGAAAAAACAACCTTAAAAGTTGTTTTTAAATTTTTCTATTTCATTGACACACTATTATTTAATAATATAACACCATATATAAATAAGACATCTTTATCTTTAAAATCTATATAATTTTTTAATATTTTTGGTGAAATATATCTTGTATCTACAACAGTTATTTTCTTATAACCATTAATAAATAATGGTATTAAACTACTTCCATAAGAATCTCTAAACACAATTAATTCTTTAGAAGAAGTACTATTTTCATTTACAATATCAATTAAAGATACTGCACCAGATAAATAAACATCATACTTATCTAAAGATGATAACTTATTTAAATTATAAACACTTTCTTTTTTAGATGTTTCATAATTATAGATATAACTATTATTAATAACGTCATTTGTTAATATTTTTATATAATCTTCTCCTGTTTTAACTGGTAATTGATAATAATAAACTCCTTTAAACATATCAAGTGTTTTTACATCATAACTAGAAATGCTAAAATCCATATTTTCAGCAAAATAATTTGCTATTTTTTCTAAAGACTCCTGTTTCCAATGTGTATCTGTTTTATAATAATCTTCTAAAGTTAACAAAGGGAATATATTTATATAATTTAATGAAGATAATCTATCTTTCATAATTTGTTGTAATTTATCATAATCAAGTTTTAAATTATTTTTATTTATAAAATAATTCTTATCTGGTATTATTGAATAATATATATTATTTGTTTCATCTAAATAATTAGTTTTTATATAATTAATTTTATTAGTTACTCTAACAATAGACTTTTCATTTAAAGGATATATATTAGATACAATATAATCGTTATATAAATATAAATTATTATAATTAGCTTTTGTTTTAAGTTCAATTTTAGCTTTTAATAATCTAAACTCATCTCTTTTTATAAATTGATCTGTTGTATATTTATCAAATTTTTCAAAAAATGATTTATCTAATAAAGTAGTTAGTGTTAATTTAGGAAATTGTTCTAGTTTTCTTCTTTCACTTATGGATATTTCGTTATCTTTAGTAAATATATTAATAAACATAATACCTATAATTAAGACTAAAAATACAACACTTACAATAATATTTTTTATTTTGTCATTCATAAAGATTCCCCCTTAAAACCTAAAATATAAAAATGGATTATAAGAACTATCTATTAAATATGCTGTTACAAGAAGAAGTAATATTACTAAAAATATTGGTTCTAAAATATTTATAATTTTATTTAAACATTTACTTTTCTTTAATTTTTCTATTATATTTTTAAATAAAGGCGTTGCTCCGAAAATTGCTATAATTAAAACTATTAAATAACTTTTTAAATAATAAATTGTATAATTATTTATAAATACCTCTTTATTTAATCCAAATAAACCTTTTATATTGAAAAATGCTTCATTTATACTTCCAGCGTTAAACATTATAAAACTAATCATAATAATAAATAAAACATAAATATTTCTTAAAACTTTAGGTAATTTAGAAATATATTTACTTAACCATAATTTTTCTATTACAAGAAAAACTCCGATAAATAATCCCCATATAATAAAATTATAAGCTGCACCATGCCATATTCCTGTAAGAAACCAGACAATTAAAATATTTCTAACTAATTTAAGTGTTCCTTTTCTACTTCCTCCAAGAGGAATATATACATAATCTTTAAACCATGAACTTAAAGATATATGCCATCTACGCCAAAATTCTGTTATACTTTTAGAAATAAATGGATAATTAAAGTTTTCTAAAAAAGTAAAACCAAACATTTTTCCAAGACCAATAGCCATATCACTATAAGCAGAAAAATCAAAATAAACTTGTAACATATAACTTATTGCAAAAATCCAATAAAATAAAACACTTCTTTCATCAACTAAACTAAACTTGGTACACAATTCTCCAAGCATATTAGCAATTAATACTTTTTTAGCTAGTCCAATTATAAATCTTCTTATTCCTAAGGAAAACTTTTCAATTGTTTCATCTCTATTATCTAATTCATCACAAATTGTTTCATATCTAACAATAGGACCTGCGATTAACTGTGGAAATAAAGACACATAAGTTGCAAGTTTTAAAATATTTCTTTGTACTTTAACCTTTCCACGATAAACATCTATTACATAACTAAGTATTTGAAAAGTATAAAAAGATATTCCTATAGGAAGTGCAATATTTAAAAAACTAATATTGGTTTTAAATATTGAATTAATCGTACCAATAAAAAGATCTGTATATTTAAATACACAAAGAAGCCCTATATGTATAATTATGGTTATTAAAAAAATTTCTTTACTTTTATATTTATCTATTAATAAAGCACCAAAATACGCTACAAGAATCTCTACTAACATTAAAATAACATATTTAGGTTCACCATACATATAAAAAATAATAGAAAATATAAGTAAAATATAATTTCTATATTTTTTAGGTGTTATAAAATATAATATTATTATCGTGGGTAAAAAATAATATAAAAAACTTATACTTGTAAATAACATAATTTCCTCCTTATAAATAAAGCACCAAATAAATGGTGTTTTATTTTTTAATTAGCTAATAATTCATCTGGTAATTCTATATTATTACTTTTAGTAAGTTCCTTACCTATATTATTATTAACATATTTTTTAAAATTATTATATACAGATGTAGCCCATTCTTCATTTGTCATAACTAGAAAAATAACATTTCCACTATTTGTTATATATAACTTATCAGCACTAACACAAATCCACATATCCATATCAATATTATCTAACATTTCTTGTTTCATTTTTTCTACATTAGCACCATCTTTAACTTTAACAACTGACAATAAATAAGCTTGTGATGTCATAGTTGGACTAGAAATAACTAATGCGTCAACATCTTTATTAGATTGTAATCCTGTATAAGCAGTTACTTCATCCTCATTTTTAACATCAATTACAGATGTAGCAAGTTCTGGTAAATCTACTTGTTTATAAATAGTTTTAATCATACTTTTAATGTCGCTTACACTGTTAATTGTACCTGTCCCTTTTTTATTATTAAATAAAAATAATACTACTCCTACTAACACTACTAATACTAAAATAGATATAAAAACTAATTTTTGTTTATCTTCTTTCATTACTTATCCTCACTTTCTTTATTATATTTCTATTATATCAAAAAAAAATAATATTTCCAATATTTTTTTTATAATTGCATAATAAAAAGGCCTATAACCTTTTTATTTCGTTTTCTTTACTTATAATAACATTATTATCCAATGACTTTGGTGTATAATTAATTATATTTTGTTTTTTTAATAAATCATATATTGTAGGAGCTCCAATAAAACTAAAAATAGCCACCCAAATTCCACTTATTGTATCTAAATTATAAAATGTCTTAGCAAACAAAATACCAAATGTTAAAGATAATATTATATTAATTATCCATATTTGCCAAGTTTTTTTAACAATTGTTGTTAACTTTATTTTTTGAATCAAAGCCATTAAAATAACTGAAAACACTGCACTTATAGATAAAAGATCTAATAACTTATCTGGGATAAATCCTTCCATAAACCTCCTTATTTTATAGGTATGTTATCTAGTTTCTTTATTAAATCTTCAATAATATCACAACATTCAAGTTTCTTATACACTTCATACATATCTATAATATTTTGTTTTTCATATATACTTATTTCTTTTTTTTCAATTAATAAATTATATTGTTCTATTATATTAGATTTTAACATAACAATAACACCCTTATTAGTGGCATCAAGTGTTTTTTTATAATTTTTTATAGTTTTTACAAAATATGTTAAAAATGAAAATATTAATCCAAATAAAACCTCTATCCAATACTTTAATATAAACTCTATAATAATAACCACCTCTAGTATATATTATGAAATATTAAATATATTGAATAGAATAAGTATAATAAAAAAGTTAAAAAAACTAGCAAGTCTTTTTATTATTCATTTGAAATTACAAAGTGAGAAGAGGCGTATTGACCCGAACCACCATTGACGTCATCGAAGTTAAAGACCCCTGCGTTCATACCATCGCTATAGTAACCACCACGTCTGAACCATGGGAGACCAGAATTAACGAAACTAGCGTTATCACCATACCATCTAGCTGTTTCTGTTAATACATGGCCTTGATAAGTTGTTGCTGTATAATTATTATAATATTTTTCATCTGGTAAACTGCTAAATCCTGAACTACTTATTGTTTTATTATATACTCCCATAACATATTCCCATGCTCCTCCATTCATA
>OHBM01001862.1_pt1 | contig 14787 bp, 15 predicted proteins | sample 1577251 | NCBI WGS metagenome assembly OHBM01 (sample SAMEA3541557, study PRJEB24748) | human gut metagenome | biome: human gut; feature: human-associated habitat; material: faeces | place: China | collected 2012 | reverse complement strand
GTGAAATTTTGCCGAAAAGATGCGTTGTTAGGCTTAGTGTCAACACGACCTAGTAAAAATCAGGTATCTGATAATATGGATTAGGTGAATTTGTCGTTGTAGGTGCTGATTTCGGTAATTACGCCCTTTTGGCTGCCGGTGATCTCAACACAGCCGATCCTCGCGGACTTTATTTTCCCGAATGTTACAATATCGGATAACTCCTCGCCGTTGTAGCCCCTGTATGAGCAGAAACTCCGCTTAAAGCCGCGGTATGCATATTTATCGCGGTACTCAAGAGCCTGCTGCGGGTCATACAAAAACTGCCTGTCAAGTTCAAAGTACTTGTGGCGGACGATACCGCGCGCCGAGACATCACTGTCGCTTAAACTGTAAGTGCCGTGATCTCCGTTGATATCAGCCATATGAAAATCACTTATGAGCCGTCGGAACGTAAATTCCTCTCCCATAGTCAGAAGATCCGAGGCGGAGTAAGTGTAGCTCTCGGGGGTGCTCATCGGAGTAATTCGCACAGTGTTAGTCCCCCTGACATACGGGTAAGTTCCGCATAGCTTGTAGGAGAGATTCGCGAGAGCGTCCCACATTGTGGAATTATTCTTAACGAAAATGTAGTTGCTCGTGTCGGAGTTATCCTCGTGCTCGACATAGGGCAGGGAATAGAATCCGTCCATAAGGCTGTTTATTGAAACGCCTGTTTTCATGCCCGGCTCTATCTGGTTCTGACACAGCAGCGAGGTAAAGCCGCGGGACGTAAGCGTGGTTATCTGTTTTCCGCCGTTCACTAAGGTCTTTATAGAATCAATAAGACCGTGATGAACGAGCTTGCCGGAAATGTAGAATCTTATCTCCGAGGCATTGTCAAAGGCAGACGAATCGACAAGCATACGCGCGCTGAGTATCGAATACCGCTGATAAGCCTCTTTTTTCAGGTTGAACACGAGCAGTTTACTGCACTCGCTTGAAGAACCGTCAGCATTTCTGACCACGATTTTTACCAGAGTCATGTTTCATCACTCTCCTGTGTGACGGCATTTGCCGTGATTATGGTTATTGAAGCGTCCACGTAGTCAAGTCCGCTGTCCTCCAGCGAAAAGGCTTTCATGTGACAGCCGCTGAAAACAAGACCGCAGTAATTGACGGTCGTGTTCATAGTGCCGCGCAGGAGATTGTACATAGTAAGCAGACTGTTGAGCGGCTTGTCTCCGGCGTATATCCTGCCCGAAAAAGTCATTTCCATGGCGCGGCCCGATTCGTTGGTGATAACGCCCTCGCCCTGCACGGTAGACTCCTCGGTAAATCGCCTTGCCGCGGCTGCCTTGAAGTGCTCGCAGTACAGCGACAGCGGTCCTATCGACATGAATGTCGGCTTTCGGGAATTAAGCTGAGTGGTTTCCGTCATTAGCGGCTCCTTTCTATTTTGGTCACACCGCCTGCCGAAAGCTTCACGCACAGCACAAGCCGCTGAACATTGCTGTCAAAGCGGAGCGTGAGTTTTTTCAGCGAGCAGCTCAGACCTTCCAGTTCGTGGACAGCAGGCTGAATACTGCTGTCGTAGAAACTGTAAAGCTCCTCCGCGGAAAACTGTGCAGGAGCCGTCACATTTATCTCGATCTCCGCCTTAAACGGCAGGTAGATCATATTGTAGGTATAGATCGGAGTTGTGCTTTCAAAGGCACTTATCCCGACCGTAGTGAAAATTCCGCGGTTCTTTTTCTCAACAGGCTTTGCATCAAATGCGCTGTATACTTCGTCCGCACCGTTGCCGCGCAGAGCATTGACAACGCTGTCAATTATTTCAGTAAGCATCAGATTCCCTCCCCGTCTGCGGAAATTCCTGCGAATATAAAGCTTTTTGGCTTGATAATATCGCTGCACAACTGCATATGATCGCGCAGAAGCTTTTGAGCATACCCGAGTGCGCTGTTTTCACCGTTTGTGAGCATTTTTCCCGTAAATGCGGCTGTAGTTCTGTCGTGAGCCGATTTAAGCTGTTGGACGTGGTAATTTGCAAGAGCCGCTGCGAGAAAGTCCACCCTCAAGTCAGACTTGTCCGCCTCGCTGTTGAGCATTTTCTCCGTGAGCCTTACCGCGAGGTCTATTATCGGCTCAAATTCCTCCGCGCTTTCCTCGCCCGAAAAAAGCAGAAAGAGTGAAGTTATCTTTTCTGTGTTCATGTAAGCCTCCTTATTTCATGGAAAAACCGCTTTCCGCGGCTTCGTCTGCGCTGTCCGCCGCAAGCTGGAGTTCAGTGCCCTTAGAACCGGCAAGCTGTTTCTCAAACGACTTTTTGAAAGCGATCAGTTGAACCGAATCCATGTTCCCTGCGGATAAGCTTGCAATATCCGCGGCAGCCCTGCCTGCACAAAAGTATGCGAGACGGCGGATATCACGTCTCAGTTCGGCATTGGCAGCTTCCGCATCGGGATTTACAGGAGTGCCGAGCTTTCCGTTTTCCGTATATCGCTTTGTAACGCCGGCGTTTATCTGCGCAGGAACAGCAACAAAACTCCACTCGTATGAGTCCGTGATATCGCCGAGAATAGTGTGGCAGACTTTTCCGCCGTAGCTTTTTCCCTTTACATGAGCGCACGAGCCGTTTTCCGAGCCGCACACGGAACAGGTTCGCTTGGCTGCACTGCATGAAATGCTTACTTCCTTTTTTATTCCGCCGTCAATTTCCTTGATAAGTTCGGCATTTGACGAAGTTCGCACCATGTAAGCCTCTGCCTTTAAATAGCGATAGGGAGCGCCGTAAGCGGTGGTTCGGCTCTCGTCGGTCATTATCTGTGTGTCGAAAATACGCGCGGTCTGATTGGCGGAACTCGGGTCGTGGTCGGAGATCCCCGTCCTGCCGATAAACTTTTCTGCAAGCGTTACAAGAGCCTCGTCCGAAAAACGCTCAAGATCGCGGTCAATATCATTGTCGCAGAGAATCACAGAAAAGGTGTATACCTCGTCCTCGCCAAGTTCTCTGCGTGTAAATCTGTTGATTTTTTCCAGTGTGGTCTTTTCCATTTCTCCTCCTTAAAATATACCTGTCTTTACAAGCAGGTGTTTGTAAAGACAGGTTAAGAGTTTTTCAGCCGGAATCACTTAGTGATCTTGAGCACCTTTACAGCGTCAGGCGTGATCTTTCTGAATCCGCAGGTAATCGAAGCAGTCATCTGGTCAAGCTGACGGTCAATGAGCTTATCGGTCTCCATAACAAGTTCGGTGCTTGTGATGAATTCAAGAGCATAGTCGCGGTCGATACCGATGATAGTATCCGCACCAGCCGCGGAAGTCTTGATAAGTTCCGAACCGAACGGGAGAATGAATCTTCCGTCAGCGTCCGCGGAACTGTCAGAGAGCTGATCCATAGCGGCGATCTTGGCAGCGAGCGCAGGAGAGGCGATAACGGTAGTCATGTCAAAGCTCTCGAACTTGCCGTAAAGTTCCGCGAGATCAGCGTAAGTAAGTTCCGTTGTCGAAACCTCGTCCGCACCGTCCGCGAGAACCTCGACAGCCTTTTTGACAACAGCCGCAGCAAGTCTTACACCGACGCTTCTGAGCATAACGCCGAAAACGTCAAGTCTCTGCTGACGAATAGATTCGTAAGAGGCGCTGATAAGTCTGCCGTACTTTGCAAGAACGGTAGCAGCCGAACTTTCTGTGACAGTCGCCGTGGGGAGCGTTTCGCCCTGACTGCAAACATCGTAAGCTGTGCTGTCGTCAAGCACACAGCCGAGATACTGACCGCTGTTCACAACGGTCTTTACCGCGCAGACAGACGAGAGAATGGTATCGTCAAAGCCCTTTCTGATAGAGCGTGTAACGAATTCGGGAAAGAGCACAGCGGATTCTGTCGAGGTGAAGAACTTCTCCACGCTGTCGCAGTCGCTTCCCTTGACCCTGATGTTGAATCTCTTGAGCTGTCTCTCGAATGCATCGAGCTTTTCAAGAGGAGTGCCGCAGTAAGCCGAAGTGGGGTCAAGCTCCTCAAGAGCCGCCGTGAAAGACTTTCCGCTGAGATTATAAAGACCCTTTTCAAGTTTGATATCGTTATACATAATTTACCTCCGTTTGATTGTTGTATTTTTCGGCAAGACGGAGTTCTATCTCCCTTGCCTGAGCATTTTTCAGCCTTGCCTCTGCAAGAGCTGATTCGTCCTGTAGGTTAATGTTGTCCCATTCCACGCGGCAGACGGCATCAGAGCCGACCGAGCAGAGATAAGCGTTTCCTATCTCGCATATCACCGGCGAGAGCAGTCTGCGGAAATATTCAAGTTCCGAGGTCAGGATATCCGCCTGCTGAGAGGACATTCTCTCCGTGCTCGTCCAGTTGAGACCAAGCAGGAACGGCGGGATCGAGAGTTTGGCTATTAGCTGCTCCATTATCTGCCGCACGGGAACATTAGTGTCGAAGATCTGATTATCCGCGCCGATGACCTTGATATCAACGTCACCGACAGCGATAAAGTCCTTGACCTGACCGTATTTTGCCGAATTCATGCCGTCAGCCCATTCTCGGGCTATCTGCTGTGCCCTTTCGCGTGTGTACATCATGTCGCCGAGGTCGGAATCGGGCTTGTAGGTCACGGCATAGCGCACATTTCCCGCGCGTTCATAGTTCTGGTCTATACATTGGTATATGCGCAGGAGAATGCCGCTGAGGGAGGGAAGTCCGCGCAAAAGCGAGTGGCCGCCCGTAAGCTCGGCATAGACTATCCTTTCGGGGTGCGGAATGGTTCTGCTGTTCCCGTTCGGGGAGATAAGCGTGTACTTTCTCTCAAACGGAGCAGTTCCCGCACCGACTCTGACCGCGCAGACATCGGCATTCCAAAGTCCTGCAATGCGCTGATTTACGCTGTCCACAGCGATCTCTCCGACCGCGCTCCCGTAGGTGAGCATACTGTCGAGAAAGTTATCGGCAAAGCAGCCGATAGACCTGCCTGTAAGACCGACGGGAACATTTTCGAGAAAGCTGTCAAGTTCCGCCTGCATATCCTCGTCATCGCATACGACCCTGAAACCGCCGGTAAGGCGAATTATCTTGGTAAGGGCAGCGTCAATGACGGGAACAGCGAACCTGAGCCTGTCGTAGAGTGCCTTTTCAAACGGCTCGACAGCATTCGGCAAAGTCTGCAAAGCAGAAACTCCGCGCTGAGCTGACACTATCTGAACTTCAGCCGCAGGGTTTCTTTTCTTTTTAAAAAGCTTCATTTTTCCTCCTTTCTGAGCGGTGATGCGGACTATCTTGCGACCGAAATGGCGAAGAATCCGTCCTCTTTCGGCTGAGCGAGCGTGTCCATAACGAAGTATCTCATATCGTCCATAGCGTGGTCGTTTTCCTTAATGGGCGCGTCAATGCCCGTCTTTTCGCTCCAGCGATAGAGATGAAATTCGCGCAGGATATCTGTGCAGGACTCATGAAACCTCAGCTTGTTCTGCCTGAGCGCGGTGCTGACATGGCGTATTCCCGTCACAACATCATTGTCAGCCTTGACAACGTGAAATCTTCCGTGACGCTTTATACATTCGATAAAGCTTGCCGCCGAAGGGTCAGCGATAACCTTATCGACTTTGAGTCCGCCGACAAGTTTCTCCAGTCCGGCATAGTGTTCCTCATCGGTTCGCTGTATTCCCGTGCGCCTAGAGGAGTAGTAATACTCTCTCAGGCGGTGCCATACACCGTCATGAAGTCCCCACAAGCCGAACGATGAGGGATTCACCGTGCCGTAATCACAGGAGACAACATATCTCTCGCAGTCGATATCGCCGCTGAAAACGTGCTTTTTCTCATCAAACATGGGATAAATAACTCCCTCCGAAGCTGTCCATTTTCCGAGTACGAAGCGGTCGTAAAAGGTACCCGAATATAGCCGCTTGTAACGGTTTTTCAGCTCCTGCGTGAGAGACGGATTATCGTCCATGGTAAAATGAAGATACAGCGCGCGTTTTTCTTCAGCCTTTTTGATCCACTCATTGTAGAACCAATGCGAGGGATTATCGGGATTGCAGTTGAACCACATTTTTGAGCCGATGACCGAACATCGCGCAACAGCCTGCTCCACGAATGAACGCGGCATAAGAGCGACCTCGTCAAAGAAAACTCCCGACAGCGTCATTCCCTGTATCAGTGAGGCAGAAGCCTCGTCCTTTCCGCCGAACAGATAAAAGCGGTTAGTCTGTCCGAGAAACGTGAGGTCAATGTAATTTCCGCTGACTCTCTCGTTTATGCCGAAGCCGAAATCCTTTAACAGTGGGACTATCGGCGTGACTACATTTCTGCGGAGAGAAGTAATGGTCTTGCCGCATAAAGCAAAAGCGGAATCGTTAAAGTTTCCCGAAGCCCACAGCATGAATCCGAGCGACATTGAAAGCGTCTTTCCGCTTCGCACCGCGCCGTCGCAGATGATAGCGTCAAGTCTTTTTCCGCGTTCCGACTTCCACCAGTTCATGGCGATACGCTGCTTTTTTGAGAGCTTAGTTATCGTCATCGCCGTCACTCTCCCCTCCGGTAAGAGCTGCTAAAAGGCTTTTAGCCTTGTCCTTTTCGGAGAAAGCGTTTTCAAGCTCGTATAGCTTTTCGAGAGCCTTAAGCCTGTCGAAGAATCTCACTTCAACGCCGCCGCCCTTGTCGCGCTTGATTTCCGAGACATTGAAAAGGTCGAGACCGTCAATGACAGGCTTTGGCGGAAGTTCGTCCGCGAAAACGAGGTAAAGAGCGTCGCGGCAGCTCCCGAAAGCGAGCCGTTTGAGACCGGCAGCAACATTTCCGTCATCGCTGAGTATCCTGCGAAACTGCGCGATCTTTTTGCGGCAGCTTTCGCTTCTGAGGCACTTTAGTCCCTCGCTTAGCGCAGAGCTTTTTTCAAAGCCTGCCCTTTCTGACGCCTCGGTAAGATTCCCGAGCATCGCGTACCAACCGCAGAAAGCCTCCTGCCTTGATTTGTTTTCCTGCATTTTTCTGACTCCTTTCCGAACGTCATCACCGTTCATAAGGGGTCAGAAAAAGGGGGTGATTCAACCGAAAACCGTTGAATATTGAAAAAATAATTTTTGACTTTGTATGAATGCACAAAAAAATCCGTTGAAACTGTACACAAAGTACGGTTTCAACGGATAAAATTCCTGATATAGTGGTATGATCACTTGCTTTCGAGCATTTCCTGTGCGGCGAGCATAGCACCAAGCTTGCCGCTCGTGTATGTGATACCTCCCTGCATCCAGACGGCATAAGGCGCACGGAGCGGGCCGTCCGCAGACAGTTCAATAGAAGCGCCATTTGTGAACGCTCCGGCAGCCATGATGACCTTGTCGGAGTAACCGGGCATATCCCAAGGCTCGGGGGTCACGAACGAATCAACAGGAGCGCCTTTCTGTATTCCGCGGCAGAAGGCGCACATTTTCTCCTCACTTCCGAGGCATACCGCCGTAATTATGTCTCCCCTCGGATCGTCCTTGCGCGGCGAGCACTCATAACCGAGCATGGTAAAAAGTTCACTTGCGAAAGCTGATGTCTTGATAGCGCTTGCGACAACATCGGGAGCAAAAAACAGACCCAGCAGCATTTCGCGGTTCATGCCGAGAGTACAGCCGACCTCCTTGCCCATGCCCACGCAGGTGAGACGGTACGAGCAAAGCTCAACGAGATCAGCGCGTCCTGCGATGTAGCCGCCTGTTCTTGCGATTCCGCCGCCCGCATTTTTGATAAGCGAGCCTATCATCAGATCTGCGCCGACAGACGAAGGTTCGCGTTCCTCAACGAACTCGCCGTAGCAGTTGTCAACCATGATAATAACGTCGGGATTTCCCTTTTTAGCGGCCTTGACTATCTTTTCGATATCATCGACCGTAAAGGCGCGTCTGAGCGAGTATCCTCTTGAACGCTGAATGTACGCTATCTTCGCACCCTTGACAGCCTTTGTGATAGAGTCGAGGTCGGGCGAACCGTCCGGCAGCAGATCGACCTGATCGTACTCAACACCATAGTCCATGAGCGAACCGATACCCTTTTCGCCAGAGAGACCTATAACTTCCTCAAGCGTGTCATACGGCTTTCCGGTAACTGCAACCATTTTGTCGCCTGTGCGGAGAACTCCGAAAAGCGCAACTGAGAGCGCATGAGTGCCCGAAACGAAATTAAATCTTACAAGTGCGTCCTCAGTTCCGAGAGCCTGCGCGAAAACCTTGTCGATAGTTTCTCTGCCGATATCGCCGTAGCCGTAGCCTGTTGAGCCGTAAAAGCACGGCTCGCTTACTCTGTTGTCAGAGAAAGCCTTGAGAACCTTTGCGCCGCAGTATTCCGCCACGGAATCGATTTTCGCAAAAGCCTCCTTACAGTTTTCCTCTGCTTTTTCGGCAAGCTCCAAGAGCTTTGCGTCAAAATTATATATATCATTGATTTTGTTGTTCATTTGATTCTCCTCTATGTATATAGCAATTTAGAACTTGTTCATATTGCGCACATCTTTTTGGCAGATCCTGTGAGAACAAGTTCTTACTTTTCCTCAAGCATACCCTTTGACGCGCTGTCCTTTTCCACGTCAACGCGTTCAAGAACGATCTCGCGCCCTGCGATCTTGAATCCTATCTCCTCGTAGAAGCTTACGCGGACATCAAGAGCGAGCAGATATGCGCGCTTGCCGAGTCCGTTGAAGAATTTTGCGAGCCAGCGCAGGAACTCTCTTGCGTAGCCCCTTCCGCGCGCGGAAAGCGTAGTGGCGACCTGTCCGATGAGGACAGTGCTGCCGATATCGAAAATAGCCGAAGCGGTCGTGCAGTTCCGGTAAGTGAAAACTCTGCTTATTCCGTGACGGCAACGGTGCGAGGTATCGGTATACCAAAGAGAAAAGTCCGCGATATTCGGAAATCCCTCGCTGAGTATCTTGTAAACCTCAGGAAGTTTAGGGTTAAAGTCTACCTGTTCCTCGATAGATTCAAGCGGAGAATCATCGGTCGTAAGTTCAAAAATAGTTCGGTTAAGGACCTGATAGCGGTCGCTGAGTTTTATCTCTTCCAGTATCTCACGGTCGCCCTCGATTCGGAACGGGACATTCATGCTGACAAAGAGATTGATCTCCTCGCTTGCCCTGAGCTTACCGTCACCGCAGATAATGAGCGTTGAGTTGATGATAAACATGAATCCCTCGCCGTTTTCGTCAGTTATCCTGTAAAAGCGGCAGAACTCGTAACTCGGGCCGTATGCTCTCATATATGCAAGCATTTTCTTGCCCGAGAGCGTCCTCATGAGCAGTTCGCGGTCAAGTTCGTGTTCGCGTTCAATAAGTTTTATCATAGCTGTGGGATCCTCTTTGCAAGCGCCTTAACGAGAGTGTATGAGCTTTCGAGATCGGCAGTTTCAATAACGCTTGACGGCGAGTGCAGGTATCTGCACGGAACAGAAACAGCGATAGTGCGCACACCTGTTCCGCTTATGTGGATAGCGCCGGCATCATTTCCGCCCGCAACGCGTGTCTTGGTCTGACAGGGGATATTCTCCTCCTTGGCAAGGTCAAAGGCAAGGCGGTAAAGTTCCTTGTCGTAAACGGTACTTCTGTCCATGAAAGAGACTACAGGACCGCCACCGAGCGAGCAGACCTTTTTAGCGCCGTCAGCTCCGTCAATATCGGCAGCAGTGGTCGATTCAAGAACTATTGCAAAATCAGGAGCAACGGCTGTCGCAGAAACTCTTGAGCCTCTCAGACCTATTTCCTCCTGAACATTGAAAACGAAATATGTGTCGTATTCAAGCTCCTCATGCATAAGGCGTATCATCATTGCACAGCCTGCGCGGTCGTCAATAGCCTTTGAGCGTATCCTGCGCTCGCCGAGCTGAACGAATTCGGAGCAGAAATAAACGCAGTCCCCGAGAGAAACGTACTTTTCAGCATCTTCTTTTGAATCCGCACCGATGTCAATATACATCTCGCTCATTTTCGGAGCTTTCTCGCGCTGTTCCTTGGAGAGATTGTGGACTGCGGTCGAGCCGACAACACCGCTGATACGTTCCTTGCCCACTCTTACCTGTCTGCCGATGGTAACAGACGGATCAACGCCGCCGACCATATCAAAAGCGAGCGTACCGTCGCCGTTTATCGCAGTAACGATAAAGCCAACCTCGTCCATGTGCGCACATATCATAAGCTTTTTGGCGGGAGTTTTTCTTCCCTTTTTAAAGCAGATAAGGCTTCCGAGATTATCGGTATGGTAATCATCGCAAATGTCCTTGATCTTTTCGATAACAGCCTCTCTTACGGCAGTTTCATCGCCCGAAACTCCGTCAATGAGGCAAAGTTCCTTCAAAAGCTCTTTCATGGTCATTCTCCTTTCGCAATAAATTCAGCAATGAGCCTGCCCGTCTGTTCAACGTCTGAAATGTCGATAACTTCGGCAGGAGTGTGCATATTTCTCAGCGGTATAGAGACCGTGCACGCCTTTGCACCGTTTTTGCCGCCTACCGAGTAGCGGTCAGCGTTCGTGCCTGTCGAGCCGTTCATGACCTCTGTCTGATACGGGATATCACTGTCTTTCGCGATATTCAAAAGTTTTTCGGAAACTTCACGTGAAAGTGACGGAGCAATGCCTATCATAGGGCCTTTGCCGAGTTTTCCGCATTTAAGCTCGTCCTCGCCGGGGGCAAGAGCGAAGCTTACATCGACTGCAAGAGCAATATCGGGCTGGATCCTCTCCGCCGAGATCTTTGCACCGCGCTCGCCAAGTTCCTCCTGCGTGGAGAAAACAGCGGTAACGTGGTAGCCGGGTTTCTTGTCTTTGAGGAGTTCGAGCGCGTACAAAATTGCGGCAACACCGCTTCTGTCGTCGAGCGCTCCGCCAGTGATACGGCTGCCTTTCAGTTCGCGGCACTTCACGTCAAAGGTAATGCTGTCGCCGAGCGAAACTATCTCCTCCAGTTCCTCTTTGGTCATACCTGCGTCAACAGCAGTCTCGTCAAACTGCAATACTTCCGCGCCGCCGTTTGTAAGATGAGGCGGAACAGAGCAGATAACGCCCTTTATGTCGCGTTTTCCGTGGATAACGACCGGCTGGGCAGGAAGCAGTCTGCGGTCGAGTCCGCCAAGATTTGAAAACTTGATAAAGCCGTCATCGGTAATATAAGTTACAATGAGACCGACCTGATCTATATGCGCGTCAAGCAGAAGTTCGGGCAGCCCCTTTTCGCCGAGAGTACCGATAACGCTGCCGCCGATGATCTCAGCATCGGGACAGTATTCCTTCAGCATTCCGCAGGCAAGTTCAGCGGCAGGGGATTCGCTTCCCGAAGCGCCGTAAGCCTCGGAAAGGCTGAAAACAGTATCCTTTAAATTCATATATAAGCTCCTTTTGAAAGAAATAATTATATGACAGTACCGCACATAGCGGTGCGGCAGAAGTAAAAAATGTTGCGCAGTACTTTATGATGCAAAAATGAGCATAGTCATGTAAGCCGCCTCAAGACAGAATGAAATGACCACTGGCACGGAGGTCCTCGCGATCACGAAACCTCTCCTGCTCTGCTCGGGAGTAGTTGCAGGAACTTTGTCGTGCTTGCGGAACATAAGGAGCAGGCACAATCCTAAAATAGCGCCCGCGAGCAGTATCATTGTAGCAATGGACTGTGCTGTGGTGTGACTGTCAGTAAGCGAAAGAAGTGTGACAAAGGTGTTCACGAAAATGTGGGCAATTATAGAGGGAACTATCGAGTTGTGCTTGAGAGTTATGTGGGCGAGGAAAATGCCGAGGAAAAACGCAAGGCAGAACTGCGGGATATTGCCGTGAGCAAGTCCGAAGAACAGTGCCGTAGCGACTACAGCAAAGCGCTGATTCGCCTTTGAGAACACTTTCAGCAGCATACCGCGGTAAAAAACTTCCTCGGTAATGGGAGCGATTATGCAACTGTAAATTGTCATGACCGCATAACCGATACCCGTAACGCCGATATCGCTCGAATCCGAAACAATGGTAGAATAGCCGAATTTATCGAAGATCTGCTCGATCCCGAGCGACAGGTAAGTAGTAGCCACCCAGATAAACATGGCTATAATACAGTATTGAATCGCATACGCGAAATTATACCCCTTTGGCTGAACTATTGAGCGGAAATTGTTTTTCGACCACTTAAAGCCGAGCATGGCAAATCCGACATTAGCCAGCATATAGATGATCAGGTTTATTCCCGACAGGATCGAGGATTCGCTCATGTAAGAGGCGATCGCGCTGCTGTCAGCTCCGCCGCTTATGGACGAAATAATAGCTTTTATCGCGGCAATGAGCAGGTAAGCCAGAATATTCGAGCCGAGGAAGTGAAACAGCAGACACCAGCCGCCGATGTTATACGAGCGTTTAATGCTTTTTCGTTCGACCCTTGCAGGTTCGAGCGGTATTTTATATTCGGGCATTTTTATCCACGGAAGTGTTTTCGCGCAGCCGTACCCGTATTCATCAAAAGCCCTGCCGGTTTTGTCGGACAGCGTGCAGCCCAGACCTGTGGATTGGGAAAAGGCCTTTGCACATTCCCGCGCCAGCCTGCGGTCGAATTGCTCGTATTCCATCTGCGTTCCCGCCTTTCCCCGTGCGCTGCTTTTCTCTCCTTTATCATACAATTTTTCGTTTGGAACATCAATAACATTAAAGCAAAAAAATCCCAAAGGCAGCATTTACCGGCTGCGCCGCATCCGCTTTATACGGTATGAGCCGCCGTTTTACCATTCACCGGCAACCTCTACTGCAATCTTGTGCCACTGCGCCAGCCGCTCGGGGTGGTACTGCACCGTGCTGACATCTTTCAAAATCAGCTCGCAGGTACATCCGTTCTCCTTTGCCGCGCGGCAGGTCTCCTGCAGTTCCCTGCGCACAAGCTCCGGGTCAAAGGAAGCAGCCGCCAGATAGGCCGGGTTCGGCTTGCGGGAGATGACATAGTCGCCGTGGATATGCTCTGCTCCCGCTCTGATATCCGCCCAGGGGCTCATGGAGATCTTGCGTACGTTTTTGATCTTGCGAATGTAATCGATCCGGTTGTGCAGCGGCTCACAGCAGCCGTAATAAACCAGGCCGAACTGCTCCAGCAGCGGCTTGACATATTCGACCTCATACTCTTCAAACATCTGGGGCGAGACAGACCCCAGCATCTGCGCCAGGCCAAATGTCCATACATCTCCCGGCCGAACGTTTTTTTCTTTGTCCTGCGGCAGCTCATCTGTATACGCGCCCGTACAATGTACCGTCGGCTCATATGCGTCGAACAGCTGCTTTTCCGTCAGCTGGTCGATCAGGCTCTGGCAAATGTCCGCCATGCGTCTGGCCGCCTTGTGCAGCAGCTCCGGCTCATCCGCAAAAAGAAGAAAAAGTTATCTGTCCCGATCGCCTCCACAAGGTCGTCCCAGATACCGCAGTGGAACATGCGCACGCCTGTCAGGCGCACCGGCAGTATCCCCGACACCATTTCGCTGACCTTTTCCCAGCGCTTTTTGTCCTTCGCCTCGTCCACGCGGATGTCCGGGAATTTCAAATTTTCAAGGTCGCTTTCGCTGCTCAGCTGGCTGACATACGAGTGGCTCACCACATCATTTTTTTCGTCAGCGGCCAACGTCACTTCCCGGCGCACAACGCCGTGGTGGTACCCCTCGATGGTTTTGGGCAGTTCCAGATACGGCTCGAATACTTTGTCCGCGGGAAAATATTTTGCCTGGTACAGCTGTTTGCGCAAAGCATCCTCCACAATACGGGCGTCCGCATCCCTGCACCGGAGCTTCAAGTCCCCGTCCACATCCAGCTCATGCCAGGGCAGCTGGTCCATCATAATCAGAGGGCGGCATTCGCGCAGCCCGTTCAATGCCTTCCACAGAGCGCGCCGCTCTTCATTTACGGGCGCAAACGCGACCTCCCGGTATTCTTTTGCCAGTTGTGTAAGAATTTGTTGATCCGCATTCATGCTTTCCGCTCCTTTCGCCGTGCCCTTCGGCACGGGCTTCTTTCACAGGACATCCTTGCTTCCCCGTCTGTCTCTGCCTCAAAGCTCCAGCTTCATCAGTCGTGCAATTGCAAGAATATAGATGCGCAGCGCTTTATACAGTTGCGCCATTTCCATGGCCTCGTCCGCACCGTGGGGGGCGCCCGCCCAAACAGGGCGGGGCTGGTCCGTCTCGCCGGGACCGTAGCTGATCGCATTTGCAAACCGGCGCGCATAGGTTCCGCCGCCCATCGCAAAAGGCGCGTCGCTGCGGTTCGCCAGCTCGTTGTAGGTATTTGTCAGCGTGCGGATCTCCGGAGAATTTGGGTCGATGCAGAACGGAGCGCGCATGGCGCCCGGCTCAAAGCTGCCGCCTGCGTTTTCCGCCAGCGCGCACAACGCCGCGCGCAGCCTTTCGCCGTCCATGGCGGCCGGGTAACGGATATCTACGCTTTGACGCAGGCGGCCCTGCTCAAGACGTACCATCCCGCCCACACATGTGAGAGGGCCGAATACATCGTCGCGGGCCGCTACGCCCAGCGCACTGCCGTCTGTATCCGCGTGCAGCGTGCGCAGCATCCGAAGTGCCCGCTCCTCCTGCGGCGTGCACAGACCGTTGTCCAGCAAATAACCCACCACCAGCCCGATGGCGTTGACAGACCCCTGCGGCCCGGCCACATGCCCGCCTTTTCCCCGCGCTTCAATTCGCACACAGCCGTTTTCAGCCCGTATTGTTATGTTTTCCGTATCCGGCAGGCGGGGCTTTTTTGTCCGCACCAGCGCATAGGCGCGGTCCGGCACCACGTTTTTTGCCTCGCCGCCAAAAAATTCCCTCAAGCAGCCGTTCAGCGGCGCGC
>OHBM01001861.1_pt1 | contig 14788 bp, 11 predicted proteins | sample 1577251 | NCBI WGS metagenome assembly OHBM01 (sample SAMEA3541557, study PRJEB24748) | human gut metagenome | biome: human gut; feature: human-associated habitat; material: faeces | place: China | collected 2012 | reverse complement strand
CCGGCGCCGCATTGGCGGGAGGATAGCAAATGAGGTGCTCATGCAGTTTCGAGCGGGCAAAAAAAGCCAGAACGACGTGTCTATCCAGGAGCCCATCGACAGCGATAAGGACGGGAACAGCCTGACACTGAATGACGTAGTGGCCGATACCTTCGACGTGCACGAGGACTACGAGCGTAAGGAGGAGACCGAGGCGCTCTACCGTGTGGTGAACCGCCTCTCCGGCCGGGAACGGCAGATCGTCATCATGCGCTACGGCCTTTCGGGCACGCAGCCGCTGACACAGCAGCAGGTGGCGGATATCCTGCACATCAGCCGCAGCTATGTATCCCACCGCCACTAATGTAAATGAAGCCCGGAAAGCCTGATGTAGACAGGATTTCCGGGCTTCGTATGTAACTGGGGTAGCACCGCGGTTATTGTAAGTGGTAAAAATTTTACGAAGATAAGCGGCTGTTCATCATACAATTAAAGAATTCAAAGCAGTTACAAGCGCATCAATAGATGAACGCTTATATTGATTCAAAGCTACTGCCGGATCAGCCAGAAGTGATTCAGCTACACAAAGCTTCACTCGCTTTTCCATCGTATCATTCCATTGCTTCCCTTGTGACCTAAAACAATCTGCAACTCTATCAGACCATTTTTTATTACCTCTAAATTCAGTTACGTTCAAATCCACTCCAAACTCTGAAAGTATGGCTCCTGCGTATGCCGTTTTCTCGAGGCAATCTTCAAACTCTGCATTAGGTGAACCATTGCATATGGTATAAGTAGTATTGCGGGTATTTAGCAGGCCTTGAATTTCGGCTTCTTGTCCTGATCTTCGCCCTGCATCATCGTTATCCAATAGAACATGGTATTTGCATTGTAGATTTCGATAGAAAGACAATTTATATGGTAGGTTACCTGCCCCACCCATATCATCAATAATAAGCGTTCCATTCTGAATAGCCTTTTTAATGCTTTCACTCATTTGAGGAAGTATTTTTTCTAATACAATTCTGTCGTCTTTCCCTTCGACAATCAAAACATTTTCTGCGTTAACTAGATTATCTGAGACTTTTGTTCCAAGTATGTCTCGGATTTCTTTTATTTTTTTTACAGGTGTTGCTTTGCCGGAATCCACAATGATGTTTTCTTTTAAATTTGAACGGTTAACAAAAAGCGGACTATGAGTCGTAAGAACAACTTGATGATTAACTGAAAGCGCATTAATTGTTTCATACAATTGCCGTGCACTCTCAGGATGCAAATGAGATTCCGGTTCTTCTATTGCAATTACAGATACACGATCATGAGAGGTAGGAATATTTAACATAGCCAATGCTGTTAAGCTTTTGATCCCATCTCCTTTTTGCTGTAGTGGAGTTGGTGTTCCATCATTAATGACAACATCTGCACTACGACGAAAGGCTGATCGGCGTTGATCTTTTTGTAAATGAATTTGAACATCTCTGACAGATGGCAAAAATTCTTGAAGTGGAGCAATGAGTTGAGCAGATATTCGATCTAGTACATCTTGCTGTAAACACTCTATTTTATGTGTTGCTTCTATGTATTCTGGATTTGATTCCAAAGTTAAAAGTTGCTTTTCAATAAGTGATTCAACAACACGTAAAGCATCATGCTCAGTGCGGACTGCAGGGATAAAGTTAAAATCGATCTTAAAACATACATAAGAAAACCTCAATGATTCGCCTTTTTGATCATTGTCAGTGAACACACCGGCTATGGAAAGGTCTTCAATATACCGGTATAACGTGGGTCTGGAGATGCTTAATGGGTCTATCAAGCCGTCCCCAACCAGTTGTTCATACAAAACAGTTACCGGGACATTGGGGTTTGCCTTTCTGCGTGAGATAATTTCATCTCCAAGCTCAGCTGATATTTTCCGGCGCTTTCCTTTATCGCTCCTGCAATTTTTTATCAGACCGTCAAGTCCATACTTGTTGTAGTCGTAAAGCCAGGTCTCCAGTGTTTTAGCCGTATAATTACGCATACCGTAATAAGGCATCTCTATTGCCTTGGCTGCAACCTGCCTGAAATACTCAGCATTACTTGACACTTGACCGTTAAGCGCAGGGCTGATAATTGAAAATTTCTTTAAACCTATCGCATTTCTGGTCTTATCGTCCATATTTTTCATCCTCCTGTGTTTGAATTTGGTATTTTTCACATTGTATCCACCCATAATGGCTTCTAGTGTGGGAAGCTTCTGTTGCAATGTACAAACACAAAAAGGACTTTATTTTTGCCAATATTTATGCTACCATATTTTGTAAGGTCATAAAGGATTCACCTGTTTTTGTATGAAAATCAACGAGGAAAATACGTGCTTGTATTCGGTTGACTTCATCAAGGAATTCTTTGACCCATATCTGGTTCTCCGGGATTGATCCCGCAGAGATGAATTCCGGAGAAATCAGATTTAGCCCATACTGGATAAACTTCCTATTCTCCAGAATTCTTTTTTTGTAGTAATTGATGTGCCGTCTGTCCATGGCAGAGTAATACTGCCTGAGGCCATCCACATACCGTTTAAGTGTTAGGCCTCCTTTATATAACTCGTGTAGCATTTGAATTATATCAATACCTGAGTATTGATACTTAGGAAGACAAAAAGCCGGTAACATGGAAATCGTCCTACCGCAAAAGGGACAAATATATCGCCTTATGTACAAAATCCCATTAAACGTCTTGCTAACAAAGTAGCGCGTATAATATCCGTGTTTTTTTGCCTTTATTGGCAATGCGCAGTCTTTGAATGGACACCGCTGTGGCGGCTCAGGAAAAAGGCTGCTATTCTGAGTTGAAAATTCTTCTGCTGAATGCTCTGTATAAAAAATTAATCGCATTGAGATCTACCTCCCCAATGCAAATTATGTCCACTTTATTAATGCTACCACATATTGCAAATATTTTTTCACTTTACAATAGCATTCTGGTTATTGTCACAATATTTATTTTGATAAAAAAAGGCCACTTTACTCTAATCCAAATTGAGAATTAACATGAACATTTCAGGCAATTTTTTCTGCTATTTTTTCTTCACTTTACTTTTGGGTGGAAGTTACTTTTTCAATTCACCAAGTATAAGATAGTGTGAATGTCATTTTTCACGAAAAATATGTTGCGTTTTTGTGGACTTTACAGCTAGAAACCATGAAATTTTCCATGTATATTTATTTTATTGTACTATTGAAAAAATCGTAACTTGGAAAAGAGGTCGTCGATGAAAACAGTAAAGCTACAGGATATTGCTCAAAAAGCCGGGGTTTCGGTCAGCACTGTCATCCGGGTGATCCACGACAGTGGATATGTCAGCCAGGAAAAGCGGCAGAGGATCGAGCAGGTTATACAGGAACTGGGCTATAAGGGGCCACAGAAAAAAAGCGTCGGCAAAGAGAACCAGCGGTTGATCGGGCTGATTTTACCGGACGAACACAACCATTTCTTTTATCAAAATGTGACGTATGAATGCATCTATGAGGCGAAAAAACAGGGCTATTATGTGCTGCCGGTGATTGGTCATCTCACAAACAGTGAAATCATTGCTCTGGTGGAGGCGCTTTTAGACGTCGGGGTGAACGGTATCATCTGTACGACGTTTGGGGAGCCCTGCCTTTCGGCTCAAAATCAGTACTTTTTGCAAAACTGTGGTGTACCGCTGGTTTTTTTGGAACGTGCTGGGCATGGTATCAGGATGAACCAGGTTCTGGCGGACATCAGTGAGGGAATGTACAGTTTAGTATCCTATTTGTTGCGGTTGGGGCATGAAAAAATTGCTTATCTTGGGTTTGAAAGTGGGCAGGATGTGGAATATGAACGCTTGGTGGCAATCAAAAATGCCTTAAAAGAATTTGGGAAAAACCCGGATGACCTGGTGGTGGTGCTGAAAAATGAGGCGCGGGTTCAGGATGGCTATACCGCGATGCTGGAAGCGTTGGAGGCGGAGCCCTGCCTTACCAGTGTGATCTGCTGGTCGGATATCTATGCGGCTGGCGTGATGCAGTATTTGCATGAAATCCGTAAAAAGGTGCCGAAGGATATCTCTGTGATCGGGTTTGACAACTTTATCGCACATTATCTGATGCCGCCGCTTACGACGATGGAAAATCCTGTACAAGAGATGTTGGAGGCGGCTTTTGGGCTGATTAGGGAGCAGCAAGATCCTAAGAGAAGTGGTTTAAGTAAAAAGATATTCCTAACGCCAAAATTAGTCCAAAGGGCCTCCGCAGCACCACCAGACAGGCTGGAGAATATGCAGGATAAATAGAATAGAAGAATAGAGTCATTGATGTAAAACGATAACTTTCCGTGTTGCATCAGTGGCTTTTTTATGTAGAAACATGAAATATTCCATGTTAAAGTTTATAAAAATGGCAGAAAAAATTGATGCAATTTGCATATAGAATAAAGTGAAAAATGCCATTATAATATATACATATACACAACTAAAATCAGTAAAATGTCTGCTATATATGCAAAGGGTAGTAAAGCTACATAGATATTTCATGAAATTTTATTATAACATTTATGTTAACATGAAGATAGAAAACTAAGAATTTTTTACGATCTTTGAAAACCACATATGTTTGTAGGCTAATCAATAAAATTAGGAATAATAAACCAAGCCTATGACCCAGAGACATTTGACGGCAACAATTATAAATACGGTTATATATAGCTTTTTAGCACCTCGACGCAGTTTAATCTTCACAGTACCAAGAGGACAGATAATGTATGGCGTCTTAGGATAATACACCACGCAGCTTCGCATAACATTGTTTATAACCAGGTATTACCAAGAGTTATATATTTGGACTTTTTTTGCTGATGGTTATTCATTCTGCTGTTTACTGAAAGCTTTATTTAAACTTGGTTTCTGCACATAACATACTACTTCTCGGGTCGATATACTTCCATATCTGGAAAGATGGTCGATCATTGCTCTACCTGATACACTAAAGATGTCTGACAAGCAGGTGCTTTTCAATACGGTTTTCTGTCACACTATCTTGTCACCGATGCTTTTACGATATCTTGTGAAGGAATAAAGCTTCCACTGGGTTGCCAGTAAATACCCGTACTTCCGTTGCAATATGACGGCTGTTTTCGGCTTCAAGTCGGCTTTTTAGTTCCATAAGGGTTAAAAATGTCGTAATAGTGGCTTCTGGTTTTATATCAGTACCACCTTTTAATAGACAAGCTGCAACTGTTTCCTTGTGTACATTAAGTCCACAGCAGATCCTTAAAATATCTTGCAGGGTATTCACTCCTGCTATTCTTTATCAATAGGGTTGATTGCCGGAGAAATTTTGAATTTTAACACTCATTATTCGGATGTCCATTTGAATAATGAGTGACAATTGGATGTGCTTAAAGACAATCGGGTTAGGGTGCGCAAGGGATTTAACCACCAATCAGATTATCAACCTTTGCTCCTGTCAATTTAAGTCTTGCCCAAATTACTATATTACTCAACACTTCCGATATTTTCGTTATTGGTTGCGCTTTGCAAGCAGAAGTGGTTGTGTGCATTCTATTATAGAGAAAGGCAGGTGAGTAGCCGCGAAAAAAGGTATAGGGCGGGAAGAACTAGTATGGACAAAACAAATAAAGAAAAGGAGAGAAATAGTATGAAAATGGGTGTAAAAAAAATAGTAAATTTTATGCTTGCGCTGGTATTGCTTGTTTCATTAGCTGGTTGTGATACTTCGGGAGCCAAACAGAGTACTAAAGATAATACGTCCGGCGTCGATACGAGCAGTGTAGTGGCTAGCAAAGGAAATCTTCCCATAATTGGTACGGGAAAGATCAAGTACGATCCCAATACTGTGCTGAACAATGGTGAACCTATGACCCTGGAGTGGTGGATGTGGGATTCCCCCGATCAGTTCCAAAAATATGCGGACGCGTATCATGAGCTGCACCCCAATATCGAGATCAAAGTGGTGAACAAGGCTTGGGAAGGATTTTGGACTAAACTTCCACTGGCGCTTAAAAGCGGTACAGGTCCGGCGTTGTGGAACCAGTTGTTCTTATATGAGAACGATGTGATCAATGAGATGGATCCTTACCGCTTTTCCATTGAGGATCTTTCCGAGGATTTCATGGGCATCAACCAGTATGTACGTGATGGAAAGATATATTGGTTTTCCTACGGCTATATGTGTAATGGCATTTTCTATAATAAAGATATGTGGAAGGAAGCCGGGTTGACCGAAACGGATATTCCCAAAACCTGGGATGAATTCCGGGAGGTGGCCAAAAAGCTGACCAAGTGGGAGGGCAACCGCATGGTGAGGGCTGGTTTTGACTTTTATGGCGGGCCCAGTGCTACCACCCATTGCGACCTGATCCGTACTATTGCCTACCAGCAAGGCGCCAATGCATATGATGCCGACAACAAGCCGCAGTATAACTCACCCGAGATGAAGAAAGCGCTTCAGATGCTGAACGATTTCATTAATGTAGATAAGATCAGTAGCAAGGATCTATCCAGCAAAGTGGAGGAGTCCTTTGGTAACGGCCTGTCGGCGATGGCCTTTGAATTTGGCTATTATATGAACACCCTGAAAACCAATTACCCGGAAATCAATTATGGTATTTTCCGTGTTCCCTCGATGACCAATGAAACACCGTATGCTTACGGCATCTACAGCGTCGAAGGTACGCCCGGTATCAATAAAAATTTGAATGAAGCGGAAAAAGACGTTGCCCATGATTTCGTAAACTTCTACATTGCCAGCAGCGAAATTCAGGTGCAGCTTTGCAGCCATTATGGCTTGTTCCCGAGTAATAAACATGTCGTGGATGATCCTATTATCCAATCCAACCCCTTAGTTAATGCACTGGAGCCGTACATCAATCGCTATGTTTTTGCCGGTGCCGAACCGCAGGCTAGCAAAGATGTACTGACCCAAGCTTATCAGGAAGTAGTGTTTAACGGAAAGCCTGTGGATACCGCATTGGAAACCGCAAACGAGGATCTTATGCGTGCTTTAGAAACCTACAAGTTCACCAGCTTGGAACCGCTTTATGAGCATGCAAGTGAAGCAAAAAGATAGCAGTATATAGGCCGGAACACTGCAGAATTTTGGATCTGTGTCCCCAAGCACATGTACTTGAGCCAAAGAAACACTGATTGAGTTTGATTTGTTCGATGCAATTGTGTGTGCAGATGTTGGACCGATAGGAAGCCAGGGGGGGGAATCCCCTGGCTCCTACTTCTATAAGTTAATTTTATGATTATCGTGAGGGAACAGCTATGCTTAAAAGAAATAAGGCGCTTCAAAGCACTAGCCAGATTGTTTTGCGCAATTCGGTTATTGTGATTCTTGTCGGCTTCAATATCATTTTCTTTGTTGTGCCTGTTATCATTGCCCTGATGGGCAGTTTTCATCAATGGGACCCCATCGTGGACCTGTATAAGTTTATCGGCCTTGAAAACTATCAAAGGATGTTTACCAGCCCAGTTTTCTGGCGTTCTATGCTGAACACTGCCGTATTCTGTTTTATTGTCATTTTTTTCAGGGTTTTGTTGGGGTTAGGGCTGGCATGGGTACTCAATTCTACCCTGATATGGTCTAAAAGCGTTTTCCGTACTATTTTTTACATGCCTACGGTCGCGCCCATGGTTGCGGTAGCATACATCTGGAAACTGATCTACCACCCGCAGTTCGGTGTCCTCAACCAATTACTGGGCACCCATATCAACTGGTTGAACGACAGCCTCTGGGCAATGCCTGCCATCATCCTGATGACTGTGTGGAAAGACTTTGGTTATGCAGTAGTAATCTTTATTGCAGGTATTAGCTCACTACCGCAGGATTGTTTTGAATCGGCCAAGATTGACGGCGCTAGCGGCAGTCGGTTGTTTTTCAGGATCGCACTGCCTTTGCTGAAACCAACTACCCTTTTTGTAGTGGTAACCTCCATTATCTCCTATCTACAAACTTATGTTCAGGTAATGGTACTTACTAACGGCGGGCCGGGAACATCTACCTATATCAGTGCCTTCATCATTTACCAAGAGGCATTCGAACGGCATAATTTTGGCTATGCTTCTGCCATCTCGTTTTTCCTGTTGGTGGTCACGGCGTTCTTCTCCTACTTGTTGTTCCGCCTGTCTGGCAAAAATACTGATTATTAAGGAGGATACCTATGCTTGGGAAAAAGCGTTTTGCATGTTCTATCGTTCTGAACCTTTTTCTGATTGCACTAAGCCTGATCGTGCTGCTACCGTTTTTATGGATGCTGTGCAATTCTTTTAAATCGAATTCAGAGATCTCAAGTGTGCATCAGACCCTATTTGCCCTCCAGCCTACTCTGGAAAACTATGCGAAGCTCAGCTCGCGGTTCAATTTTATCCGTTATTTTCTGAACAGTTTGATGGTGGCGGTGATTACTACCGCTGCGGTCACCTATACAAGCGGGATATGTGGCTATGTGCTAAGCAAATATACCTTCCGGGGCAAGCAACTACTGGTTGGATTTATCGTAGTCACCATGATGTTACCATGGCCGGTCACCATCATATCCAAGTATCAAATGTTTCAAAGCTGGGGTTTGATGGACACATACTCCTCCTTGATCTTGCCGGCTTTATTCAGTAGTTATGGTGTGTTTTTGCTAAAGCAGGGAATAGAGACCATACCAAACAGCGTGTTGGAGGCTGCAAGGATCGATGGAGCGGGAGAGTTTTACCTATACCACCGTATTGTTATGCCAATGGCGGTGAACTATCTGTCCACCATTTCCATCCTCCATTTCCTTGCATCCTGGGAGGATTACATGTGGCCCTATCTGATGATCAATTCCGACAACAAACAACTGCTCTCCGTGGGACTGCGTTTGTTCAACGGCCAATACAGTGACGACTACGCTGGCCTGTATGCCGCCATCGCTATCTCGGTGGTACCGGCCATTGTTGTATACATTATTTTCCAAAAGCGCTTTGTTTCTGGTGTTGCCTCGGCGGCCATAAAAGGCTGAATCGCTGTTTGGAACAAGTCATGAAAGGATGTGTAGTTTTATGAAGTATATCAATATCCCTGATACAGACCTGATCATATCACATGTCGCGGCCAGCTTTGGGCCAAAAGACGGTGATATGGATGAAAAGGAATCTTTTCGGCTGATCGATACATATGCCGATAAAGGAGGCACCTTTTTAGACGTTGCAAATGTGTATGGCAGGAGCTTACCAGGAAATCTGCCCCGCAACGAAATCTGGCTGGGTCGTTATTTTAAAGAAAGACAAAACAGACATAAATTTGTGCTGGACAGCAAGGGCGGCGCTTTGAATCCTTGGGCAAAACACATCAAACGTGTTACTCCCAAAGACCTGGCCTTGGACCTGGAAGACAGTCTGAAAAACCTTGGTACGGATTTTCTGGATTATTACTGGGTCCATGTTGATGATCCCAGCGAGCCGGTTGGCGAGATTTTGGAAGTACTTAATCAGTTTTGCAAAGAGGGGAAAATCCGCTATTTTGGCTGCTCCAACTGGTCATCCCAGCGCATGGAGGAAGCAAATGCTTATGCTAAAGCACATGGGATCAAAGGCTTTACGGCCAATCAAGTGATGAAAAATCTTGCACATCCCAACCTGGAGGCGATATGGGCGGACGGTATGACCTATATCACTGAGGATATAGAAGCTTACCATATCCGCACCCAGATCCCGGTATTTGCTTATACGGCGGCCGCACGCGGTTATTTCTCGGTCGTGGATCAACCAGGCTATGACCAGGATCATCGCTATGTTTCAAACCGTACCCTGTTTGACAATACCATCTCTCGCAAACGTGCACAGGCAGTGCGAAAGCTTGGGGATGAGATGGGATGGGATCCCACGCAGATCGCTATCGCGTATCTGTATCACCAACACTATCCGGTGGTCCCGGTCATTGGGGTGACGCAAGAGCAGGAGATCGAGACGGCTATCAAGGCCATGGAGATACATCTAACAGCTGAGATGCTTCAGGCAATCACAGTAGAATAGGCGGAAGACCATGGATCTGAAAGAAAAATATGGCTTTACTTTTCCGGTTTCCAGTATGATAACAGCCCGGCCTAATTTCCATTATGTCCGTGAACCGGTCTTTCGCCGGATGCCGGACGGTAGTTTATTTTCCGTAGGGCTTTCCGGTGGGTTGATGGAACCGGCTAATGAGAACGTGGTGGTGGCAGTACAAAGCTATGATGATGGACAAACCTGGACCCTGCCCCGTGTGCTGTTCCGGCACAGCGAACGGGCGGTTTGGGCTACCGAACTATTTACAGAAGGGCCCCGGCCTCTCCTTTTTGTACATACCTATCATGCTGCTAGCCAGTACAGGGAGATTCACACCTATGTTTCCACCACGCGTGACAGCGGAAAAACCTGGACCCAGCCGCAAAGCCTGCCTTGCGGTATTGCCAATGTCGTGGTGCGGCAGGGCATCGTGCTGCAAAACGGTCGCTGGGTTTTTCCAGTATACTGGCAGGAGTGCCGCAGCCAGTGGGACTGGGGACAGGAAACCGAAAAGCGCTTTTGGCCAAAGTTGTGTGGGGTGATGGTGTCTGACGACCAGGGAACCCATTTCCAGCAACATGGCTGGGTGCGTTCTTCCCAATATGATCTGTGGGAAAACAATGTCGTAGAGTTGGAACCCAACCATCTGATGATGCTGATGCGTGCCGAGTATGCTGGTTACCTATACCGCACCGATAGTTATGATGGTGGGCTTCACTGGGGCCCTGCCCATCAAACAGAGATTCCCAACCCCAATTCCAAAGTATCTTTTTGCAAGGTAGGGGATGCGGTGGTACTGGCTCACAATCCAAATCATTATACTGGACCCACCATGTGGCCACCTAGGACCCCACTGTCTCTGTGGGTCAGCCTGAACGGCGCAAAGACCTGGGCGAAAAAGATAGATTTGTGCATTAAAGGGCGATTTATGTTCTACCCTCACTTGATGTGGGATGATGACAGAAAATTGCTATACATCGCCTGTGAAAACGGGGATGAACATTTTTTGATGAAGCTTTCCTATGACACCATCTTGGCAGGCATAGACAAAGCAGATGGAGGTACGCATGCCTGATAAGCAAAAGTTAATTTTAGCTATAGGTGCCCATATAGGCGATATGGAGCTGACAACAGGCGGCTTATTAGCGACCTGTGCGCTGAAAGGCTGGAAAGTCATAACCGTTTCGTTAACAGCCAGTGAAAAAAGCGCGGGAGAAGGTCAAGATCTAGTGGGATTTAAAGCGATGAAGGTGAGGGAGGCTACAGCCTTTGCAGCAACTTTGGGCGGTGAGGCAAAGGTGTTCGATATTCCGGACGGCTTGCTGAGTGTTAACGACGAATTGAGTTTTCAAATCTGTGACTTGATCCGAAAATATCGACCAGAGATCATAGTGACCCATTATAAAAGCTCTCATAAGGACCATATGGCTTTTAAGACCATTGTGGAGCATGCCAGGTTTTATGCATCGCTTGCGGGGTTCGCGCGCCAAGACCCTGCCTTTGATGTTCCAAATTTGTACTATGCGGAAAATTGGGAAGATGCGTCCGATTTTAAGCCGTATGTCTATTATGACACAAGCGCGGGATATGCACTGTGGAAACAAGCGTTGGAAAAAGAGGAATCTGTCATGCAATGCCCGTTTTTCCCAATAGCGGAATACTATGACTTGAAAAGTCGCTTGCGGGGGATGTTGATGCACTGTGAACACGCAGAATGCTTTATGCTTCCAGACGACAAATGTTTCAGTTTCAACCAAATTTGAAACGAGTGATGACTATATAGGAATTAGGGAAATAATTAAGAGATTAGAAGTGTTAAAATCGCTTCTTACCTTTTAATACGTGGAATTCCAGTTTCAGATTGCAATTATATGCTTATTCTGGTATAAATATTTTATTCGGTAATATTAGCAGGGGGAATAAGGTGTTTTCACACAGACTGACAACCCCGGCAACCTGATGCTGCACATCTCCCAGAACGAGATGGACTGGAATACAGTGTACTATTTGTGCCGCCATACCGCCGGGGTGAAGGCAGATGCCAACTACCTAGTCACTGGGCGCTTTGGCGTACTGCAAGGCAAAGCTTTTAATCCATTTATGCCATACACACGAAAAACATAAGCCCAACATAGTTTAATGGTGGCTGAGCATAACGCCGACACCAAGACGATGAATAGGCAAAGCTTATATTTACAAATGGAGCAGAAAAACGTTTGACGAGGCTGGTAACAGGCCGCAACTGTGGTGCATTATATAGTGCCTTGAGCCCCCAAACAGGAAGAGAGAAATAGGTATGTCGAATTACGCGATCTATGTGGGCGTCAACCGGAAGAACAAGGACAGTATCCTGCGCTTTTCCTTTGATCCGGGCGCCATGCAGCTGTGCTTTGAACGGAGGGAGGCGGCCCTGTCCGGCATCAGCTGCATGGTAATGCAAGACAGAGGTAACTTGTTGTTTGCAAGTGCCTGCAAGCAGGGGTCGGGGCTGGTGGCAAGTTTTCGGTTAAACCCGTCCAGCGGTACTGTGCAGCGGCTGTCCCAGGTGGGGTGCCAGATAGGAGATATAAGTTACCTTTCTGCGGACCTCGTCCGTTGCCGCCTGTATGCTTGTAGCTATACCAGTGGCAGTATCGCCTGCTTTACATTCCAGGAGGACGGTGATATAGAACTGGTTGGGACGCTCTCGATTGAAGGTAGCGGCCCGAAAGCAGAACGGCAGGATGGCTCACATCTTCGCTGCGCTATCCCCGCACCGGGTGGGAACTATTGTCTAGTGCCTGACCTAGGTGCCGGCAGGGTTTGGGTACTGCATATTGAAGAAAATGTAATGAAAAACATTGGATATTGGGAGGCGTGGCCCGGCATGAGGCCGCGGCATTTGGCTTTTCACCCGGATGGAAAGACGGCGTACTTATTGACAGAGCTTTTCTCCCAGTTGGTGGTGTTGTCTTGGGACGCGGAAAAGGGTCACCTGACCCACCGTCACACCCTGTCGTCATTGACGGACCACAGCGCGATGCCCTCCAACTATCCTACGGACATCGTCGTCTCTGCTGATGGAAGGTTCGTCTACGTCTCCAATAAAGGCAGCAATGACATTTCCTGCTTTGCGTGGGACGCGGTACGGGAGACCCTACGCCCCCAAAGCTATATCAAGACCCTTGGGTTTACCAGAGCCATCCAACTAAGCCCGGATGACGACTGGCTTTTTGCCTTAAACGGGGAGTATAACTCTTGCCAGGGCAGAATACAGGTGTATGCTCGGAATCCACAAAAAGGTGAGCTCTACTTTACCGGCTGTGACGTCTGTGTCCCCTTTGCCTGCCATTTTATCTGTACACCACTGAAGTAAATCCAGTAGTTAAATATCAACAGCTAACTTGTAAAGAAGTTTTAAAAAAGGGCTATAAAGTTTAGGTATCAACTTGAGCAATTGCCATGATTTAATGGTAAAGTATCATAATATCAATATATCCTGATATTACAAGCGAAAAAAACTTCAAATAAGTAAGAAACATTGTAAATACGCCGAACTCGAAAAAATATATGACCTGTGTCAGGACCCAGCAATGAAGACCAAACTGCATGCAATCCTACAAATCTGGGACGGTTTCGCTGGTACTACAGTGTATCATAGAATCTCCATAAATCCAATTTCTACGTTCATTGGTTAGTTCACAAATACTTTTGAGAGGCTCAAATTCTGTAGATGCATTCGAGTTTCAGAACGTACTGGAGGAACTTGAACCCTCGTATGAGTCCTGCCGGCACAATATCAAAAACTCCATTTTCCATAGTTGCATCTGAATAAGTTATAGTCTTAAGTAATGTTATGAAAACAATTGAAACAAATCAAAAGCAAAATACCATGAAAATCATTGTTAATGGTAAACCGGTTACATTATTTTTTAAATCAGAACCTAACAAAGAGGCCGCTGACTTTATTAAAAAACTTTGATAAACGCATATTTGATTAAAGCCGTGTAATTATCATTGCTGCATTAAACGTCTTCGTAGATCAGATATTTGTCGTCGATGATCTGCAGCGTCAGCTTTCACTCTGACTTAACTAACCGCTCGGTGAGCTGTCGATGGTTTGCTTCAATCCGTAAACTGCTAATTTGTCAGGGGATAGCGTCAGAGGACGGTTCCTTGACACGCAATATTTTTCCCAGCATATCCTCAAGGTTAATATGCTCTTTTTCGGTATCATTATTAGTATTTTTCAGTATAATGCTGTAGCCGTTTTTGGAAAGTACGCTGTCGATTAGCCGAATCGGCTATTATATCAATGGTAAATTGGTTGCCTCTGTAGAAGTAGGTGGAAATGGTGTTCGAGAGACGTTGTATGATGGAGACGGATGGACTTTATTTGTTACCCATGAGGTATTTTCATATAGAAGCAGGTTTAATAGTTTTCGTCTTCTTATATTATCGGGCCAAAAGTCCTTATTTATGGCGTAAAACATTTTTTTCCCAACAGATGCCTGGCGCACTGATGCAAAGTTGAGCAATTACCAAAAAGAAGCTATAGAATATGTTTTGGAAGAGATTGATGCATGGAATCAGAAAATGCGCCCATTGCGAAATTGACCTCTTCAAGTCCCGGGTTTTACAGGAACTTCTTCTCCATAAAAATTGAAGCTGTGTTTATAGTGGAGTAGTATAAGTTAACGGCCGCCAGAAATTTGGCGGCCTTTATTTTTCATTCGGCCGCCCACAAATGCTTTGGAAGAACAACCGTGACAAGCATTATTTCAT
>OHBM01001860.1_pt1 | contig 14793 bp, 10 predicted proteins | sample 1577251 | NCBI WGS metagenome assembly OHBM01 (sample SAMEA3541557, study PRJEB24748) | human gut metagenome | biome: human gut; feature: human-associated habitat; material: faeces | place: China | collected 2012 | reverse complement strand
GTTCTACGATCCTTGGTTCAAGTCTGAACCACATCACGAACTTCCTTTTGCTGACAGGGGATCCGGTTCCGGTACTGTTCCGTCAGACAACAAAGAGTGTATTTAACTTTGATTCGGTTGGAATGATGAAGATTGTTCAGGAGATGAACAGTGATACATTTACCGACCATCCGGTTACCTATGGCGGGGCGATCAATCACAACCGGATGAATACCAAGGCAGAAACAGAACGGATCAGAAGAAAAATGGCAGCGGGAGCGACCTTCTTTATGACACAGCCGATCTTTTCAGCCGAGCAGGCAGATGTTATAAGGCAGATGAAAAAAGAAACCGGGGCAACGATCCTGGTTGGATTGATGCCCCTTGTCAGCCGCAAAAATGCGGTATTTATGAAAAACGAAATGACCGGTATTGAGATACCGGATACGATCATAGAACGATACCGGGAAGATATGAGCCGGGAAGAAGGAGAAGCCTGTGGTGTCCAGATCGCCAGAGAATTCATGGCGGTGACAGATGATTTTGCAGACGGATATTATTTCTCATTCCCATTTAATCGTGTTCATATGCTGAAGAAGATCTTGAAATAGAAGCAAACATTTTCTCCGGAGGATTGGACAGGTACATGATCGTAAGCATGAGCGTGCAGGCTGCCCAGATGATCGGTTCTGTGATCGCAACACCGAGATAGCCAAGTGCAGGAGCAAGGAACAGAACAGCAAGGATTTTTCCTACCATTTCCATGGTACTGGAAAGAACCGGTACGATCTTTCTTCCCATACCCTGCATTGCACAGCGGAGAACAAATAAAGGCCCAAGGACATAGAAGCAGCAGACGCTGATCCTTATATACATAACTGCCGGATCGATGACTGCCGGGTCATTTGTTCCTGCGATCAGCCGGATCAGAAGCGGGGAAGCAGGGAATCCGATCAGAATGATGATCGTGGTTGCAATCGTATTGATAATGATGCCGGCACGGACACCTGTTTTTACACGGTCGATCCGCTTTGCACCCAGATTCTGGCTGACAAATGTTGTAACTGCATTTCCAATGATATAGAGAACGACATCCAGAATGTCGAAGATCTTTCTGGCAGCCGTATGTGCGGTAATGATATTTGTTCCTAATTTATTGATCGAACTCTGTAAGGTGACAGTACCGAAATTAACGATGCAGCTCATGAAGCCCATAGCCAGCGCCCCGGCCCACAGCAGCGTTTCGATGAGCCGCATGGCGCCGGAGATCGGGGAGCCTACCATGGTGTCCCGGACGGCGTTGGTCATGGCCAGACCGGGGATCAGCAGCATGATGTCACCGATCAGGATTTTGTCGGCGTGGAGCTCCGGCAGGAAAAAGGCGCACAGGGTAATGCTGATGCCAACGGCCAGAGCAGAGAGCAGGTTGAATACTAAGCGGTTGGGGCACTGAGGGCCAAAGTGCCGCTGGAGGCGGCAGATCACCAAGCCAAACAGGGCAGCCACCAGACCATCCGTCATGGAACCGCCGAAAAACAGGGCGCAGCTTCCTGCGGCCAGCGCGCTGCCTAGGTAGACCAGCAGTGGCTTGGGGGTTTCTGCCGTGATCTGGGCGACTTCCCGGCGCAGCTCATCCAGCGGAATAGGATCGGCGCAGCACCGGCGGCTCAGATCGTTCAGCGCTTCCAGAACGGTGAAATCCGTGCCGCCGGGAGTCAGGATCCGGCGGGTCTGGGTGATGTCCCGCCCGCTGGGCAGCGTCATGGTTACCACGATGCTGGAGGTGATGACAAAGGCATTCATCCGAACAGCCCCGTAGGCCGTGCCCATACGGGTCAGAGTGTCCTCCACCCGGTTTACCTCTGCCCCTACGGCCAGAAGCGCTTCCGCAATGTCCATGAGACAGTGCAGCAGGACCTCCGGCTGCGCCGGGACAGGGATCTTATCTGCGTTCACGTCACTCAAAAGCCGAAGAGCATAGAGCGATCAATGTCGGCCAGGCTGTGAGCACCGCACATGGCCATGGTGTCCGCAAGCTCTGCCTGAAGCTTGTCCACATAGGCCTGCACGCCTTCCTGAGCGCCGCCGTAGACCGCGGTGACGAAGGGGCGGGCAATGAGCACCGCATCGGCACCCAGAGCCAGAGCCTTGAACACGTCCATGCCGGAGCGGATGCCGCCGTCCACAAAGACCTTCATCTTGCCGCCCACAGCGTCCACAAGGGCGGGCAGGACCTCCGCCGTGGCGGGGCACTGATCCAGCACACGGCCGCCGTGGTTGGAGACGATGATACCAGCGGCACCGGCTTCCAGTGCCTTTTCCGCACCCTTCACCGTCATGATGCCCTTGAGGATAAAGGGCTTGCCTGCCATGGCAGCGATCTCCTTCAGCTGATCCATGGTCTTGCTGCCGGCGGGGGGAGTCATCCCCTTCAGGAAGGGCAGGCCGGCGGCGTCAATGTCCATGGCGATGGCGCAGGGATCAGCGGCCTTTACCAGGTCCATCTTCTGCCGGACGGTTTCCAGATTCCAGGGCTTCACAGTGGGAACACCGCAGCCGCCGTTGGCTTTCAGGGCATCCGCGGCGCCTTCCATGACGGCGGGGTTGGTGCCGTCACCGGTGAAGGCGAGGATACCGGCTTTGGCGCAGCCCTCCACCAGTACATTGTTATAGCGCAGATCGTCATATTTGTCGCTGTAATGCATAGCCACGGCACCAACGGGGCCGGCCATTACGGGGATCGTCAGCTTGTGGCCGAAGAAATCATAAGAGGTGTCCACATCACCGTTTTCGCAGATGGTGTCCATATTGACGCACAGCTCCTGCCATTTCTGGTAGTTGCGGATGGCACCGGTGCCCAGACCCTTGGCACCGGGACCGGGGACCGTGTTTTTGCAGGCGAGGCCGTTGCACACAGGGCAGGCGTGGCATTTGCCCATGCAGGTCCGGGCCTGCTCCAAAACTTCCTGATAAGTCATTGCAGTTTCCTCCTGAATCGTATAGCTTTGTAAAAATCCCGTTAAAGATCAAACATATTCCCGATTGGCCCCATTTTACAGCAGGCGGCAGAAAAATACAAGTCGGTAAAATTGTTGAGACCGGCGGAACTTTTTGGCGGGAATTTCGTCTATATAAGTAGAAGAGCGGCACGACCGCTGAAAAAGGAGGAGGTACCATGAAAAGAAGGTTATTTGTCTGTTTTCTCGCGATGACCATGCTCCTGAGTCTGACTGCCTGCGGAGCCAGCAGCAAAACTGCGGCTTCCGTTGATTCCAGCGCCAACGACCACCCTGCGGAAAGCCCCGCCGTGACAGAGGAGAAGGGAGATTTCGACGCTGACACCAACGGCTATGATGACGAGGGCCGGGACAGCGGCGGAGGTGTTCTGGAAAACCAGAAGATCATCTACACCGGGGACATCAATCTGGAGACCACGGAGTTTGACGAGGCCGTCAAGGCGCTGGCAGCACTGGCGGAGGTCAAGGGCGGCTATCTGGAGAGCAGCACCGTAGGCGGCGGGAGCCGGGGCTACCGGTGGGCGGATTATACCGTCCGGGTGCCCTCCGCTCAGTTTCAGGGCTTTCTGGATCAGGCCGGGGAGCTTGCCCATGTGACGTGGCGGAACACCAATTTGGAAAACATCACAGAGACCTATTATGACACGGCGGGCCGCCTGAAGACCCAGCAGATCAAGCTGGAGCGGCTGCAAAAGCTGTTGGCTCAGGCGGAAAATATGGAGGATATCATCACCATTGAGTCCGCTATTTCCGAAACGGAGTGGAATATTGAGGATCTTTCCGGCACCCTGCGGCACTATGACGCGCTGGTGGACTTCGCCACCATCAACGTCCATGTGTCGGAGGTCTATAAGTATTCCGACACGGAGGAACTGCCGGAGAATTTCGGAGATCGCCTGAGCAGCGCTATGAGCCGGGGCTGGCATTCCTTTGTGAACGGCATGGAGGACTTCGCCGTGGCGCTGGCGTACAGCTGGATGTGGCTGATCCTGTGGGCGGTCATCATCGTGACGGCGGTGGTCATCCTGCGGAAGATCCGGCGGCGGAGCGGAATGAAAAAACCGCTGTTCAAGAAGAAAAACGATGTAAAACCGGATGACAAGTCCGGTGATACCTGATAGACTAAAGGCAGCGGGAGACCGCTGCCTTTTCTGATATTTTAGGAGGGATCGTTATGAAGCTGACCTGGCTGGGACACGCCTGTTTTCTTTTGGAGGAGGACGGCTATCGCATTGTACTGGATCCGTATTGATATTCTGATACAAATCACCAAATCCGCTGATTCCGGGATTCTCCGCATTCAATGTATTATAAGGAAAACGTTCCATCCCCTGGGTGGCTTCTCCACCAAAAGGAGTTCCCCCAAAGACATCACTTCTTGCCTCACCCAACAAAAACATATTCCACGAATGGCTTCTGAAGCGACTATGCAGTCCAAAAACAAATGAATCAAACTGTTCCGGAGTTTTCCAGTAATTCAAGTCAGTGATATCGCTCACCGGGTCCATATCCAACGAAGTACATCCACCGGCCAACATAGCCGATGCGGCAAAAGCCAATATTACCTTTTTTATGTTCATACTTTCTCTTTTTTACATATTAAAATGACAATTGTAAACCAAACAAAACGGTTCTTGGTGTAGGATAACGTCCATTGTCTATACCACCACGACCATTTGCCTGAATATCCATAACCGGTTCCGGAGAGGTTCCGTCATATCCGGTAATATAGAATAAATTCTGTCCCGTAACATACACGGACGCATCGGTCAAGAACACCTTATTTATAAGATTCTTCGGGAATTTATAACTCAAGGTTACCTCACGCAGACACAAATAATCCCCCTTTTCATAGAAAGTAGAGTTATTATTGTTCAGATTCGTTGTACCATTATTGGAACGGGTAATGTTCTTTTTCGCATTCTGGTCAGCCCAATAAAATTTAGGAATACTAGTTTCCGTATTGTTTTCAGACCACGAATTTCTGACATCCGTAATCAAATTGAACGACCCGTTATACTGCCCCAAGATTCTTGCTTTCAAATCATTGTAAATGGTATGACCTACCGCATAGTCAAAACGACCATACAAAGACCAGTTTTTATAATTCAGCGTGGTAGAGAAACCACCTGTCCATTTCGGATAGATATTACCCACCACCTGACGGTCGTATGAGTTTATTATGTTATCACCATTTTTGTCATCCCACAATACATCTCCAGGCTCAATAGGCTTCCATCCCGGCTTTCCTGCATATTCGGCAGCTTTATTCGGCCCATACAGGTTGGCAACTTCATCCACAAAATCACCGGCATGGTTTCTCACATCATCCCAGTCACGCAAGATACGCACTTGTTTATAAGCAATGATATCACCCAAGCTTTTTCCTTCCTGAATACCGCCTACCCAAACCAATGAGTTGGATTTTGGATCCCATATCTGCTCACCCCCCTGACGGTTGTTCGCATTCCCATTAAAAGGCAGCTTCTTCACCATATTCTTCACAAACGAAGTATTAGCGGTGACATCCCATGACCAGTCCTTCTTTGTCAGCAGATTCACCTTGGCTTCCAATTCAAAGCCACGGTTACTGATAGTACCCAGATTCGTCTTGAACGAAGGGAATCCCGTATATTCCGGCAAATTCACATCAGTCAGCAAATCGGAAGTCGTACGGTTATAATAGTCCATAATCATGTGAACCCGATTATTGAAAAAGCCCAGATCAAGACCCAGTTCAAACGTATGACTCTTTTCCCAACGCAATTTACTATTAACCACTCCGGTATTCAAATAACCCAGATTACCATTATAAGCACCCACCGAACCGTATTTACCATATACATCAAAGTTACCAATACCATTTACATTCCCGTTCAACCCATAGCTGATACGCGGTTTAATCAAGGATACTACTTCCGCAAACTTTGAATCTTTAAAGAAAGCTTCCTCATGCACATTCCAACCGGCGGATATACCCGGAAAGAATCCCCAACGATTGTCAGATAGTTTAGAGATACCGTCATAACGGGCTACCACCGACACCATATAACGATAATTATAATCATAATTAACACGGGCAAAACCGGAAAGAATACGATAACCGGTCTTGATGGAAGTAGTATAAGTACGATTAGTACCCGCATTCAAAGTAGGTATATCATCTGTAGGAGCACCGGAGACACGCGCCTCCAAGTTCTGATACTGATAATCAAAATACTCGCCACCTAGCATAGCATTGATATTATGTCCGCTAAAACCTTTTTTATATTCCAAAGTCAATGCATGTTGTTGTTGAAATACTTTTGTATTTGTTTGCGAAGCATTACGATTGGTGTTAGGAGCCTGACCTATCTGCTGATACTTCTTTTCGAACAATTCAAACTGATAATCGGTATAATACATAGAGCTGTTTCCGTTCAGAAACAATTGCTGCGGAATAATTTCTAAAGCAAAACCAATATTAAACGAAGTCTTACGGTTCGTCGTAGAACGAGTCAGCTTATCTTTCCAATAATAAGGATTACCATCCTGATTACTCCATCCGGCAGCAGGACTTCCATCCTCATTCCACGGGTTCCAAGTGGGAAACATACTCATAGTACGATAGAACAACTCATACTCTCCCGTTTCTCCATTCCAAGGGCTTTTCAGATCGTAAGTCCATAAATCGGGCATCTTAGACCATGAAAAACTACCACCGGCATTCACTGTCAAAACGGGCAACAACTTGTATGAACCGTTGATAGTCCCGTTCACACGCTGATAATTGGTGGAAATAATCTGACCATCTTCTGAATAGTATCCCAAAGATGAAGAAAATGTTCCTTTGTCATTACCTCCCGACAGATTCAAATAATGATCTTGGGTAAACGCGGCATTACGGAAAGTCAGGTCATGCAGTTCACCGGCATGATTTCTAAAAATCAAAATTTTATCAGGATCTGTAGGGTCCGCCATAAATTGCCATCCTTCATTCAATAAATGCTTGTTGGCCTCTGTCATGAAAGCCAGATCCACTCCGGAGTTAACTCCAAAACCTTTCTGGTTCTCCATACTTGTACCGCCATTGGTACGCTGCCATCCCAAACGTTGATAATACAAATAGTCACCGGCATCCAGATATTTATATCCTTCACGCGCAAAGTTCACACCGCCTTTGAACTTGTAAGTAATCTGTGTTCTGCCTTCCACCCCTTTCTTGGTTGTCACCAGAATCACACCATTATTGGCACGGGCACCATAAATAGCTGTGGAAGCCGCATCTTTCAACACCTGTATGGATTCAATATCCGAAGGATTGATATCATCCATGGAACGCACAAGGCCATCCACCACGACCAACGGACCTTCCAGATTCTTGTTTATGGAAGCACCACCACGCAAAACGATATTGGGCGAACTACCCGGTTTACCCGAAGTATTTGTCACACGCAGCCCACTGACAGTCCCCTGCAAGGATTGGGCCGCATTACTCATAGCCGCATTCTGCAACACTTTATCGTCCAACTTCGAAATAGAGTTCGTCATCAACGAACGTTTCTGACTCATTCCATAACCGGTCACCACGACCTCATCCAGCATTTCAGCATCTTCTTTTAAAACAACCTTGTAGGTGTTTGACGCCCCCACTACAATTTGCTGTGTTTTGTAGCCTATATAACTTACCTCCAGTTTCGCCCCCACAGGCACTTGGATAGTAAAGTTACCATCGACATCAGTTATTGTACCATTTGTTGTCCCTATCTCCAGGACACTCGCTCCGATAATGGGTTCACCGGTGGCATCTACCACCACCCCCGTTACTGCTTTTGTTTGCGCCATCATGTTTATTGCAAAACAGAGGCATACGATAAAAAAGAGAGCTTTCTTCATGAATCTCAGATTTGGTTGATAAATTAATGTTTAAATAAAAAAGTTTAATTAAGCGTTAGTTTTAAAACACCTCAAAAAGAAAATAATTTTAAAATCAACAGCGAATATATGCACGTATATTTAGTATATACAAGGAATAAAAGGAACTATATCCTTTATTAGTGTTTGTTTTTTAGAATAAACTAAATATTAAGGCATATTTTAAAAAGTTACATAAGGGAATAACTCAAAAAAGAAAAAAAAGTTCATACGGAGAAGATATAACAAGAAAAACCTCCTTGCAATTCTTTGCAAAGAGGTTACTGAATTGTACACCCGATGAGAATCGAACTCATATCGTCGGAACCGGAATCCGGTATTCTATCCATTGAACTACGGGTGCGTCTGAAACTTGGACGTGCAAAAGTACAAAATATATTGTCTTTCTCCTAATAATTTGAGATATTTATCTATCAAAATAATATTTTGCACATTAATTTAAGAACAAAACAATCAATTTGATTATATTTTTACCCAAATATATAACAATATCACAAATAATTTCTATATTTGCAAGCAATTAAAACAATTAGATCTATTTTACAATGAGTTACCTAATTAAACCAGCTAACTATAAAGCCTTGCTTGATTTAAAACAAACAGAGTTAGGCATTAAGCAAATAAAAGAGTTCTTTCAACAGAACTTGTCGTCAGAATTACGTCTGCGCCGTGTCACCGCCCCGCTATTTGTATTGAAGGGAATGGGTATCAATGATGACTTGAGCGGAACCGAACGGCCGGTATCTTTCCCTATTAAAGACTTGGGAGACGCACAGGCCGAAGTTGTCCATTCATTGGCAAAATGGAAAAGGCTGACTTTGGCCGATTACAATATAGAACCGGGTTATGGCATCTATACCGACATGAACGCCATCCGGGCTGATGAGGAATTAGGTAATCTCCACTCACTATATGTAGACCAGTGGGACTGGGAGCGTGTAATTACCAAAGAACAACGCACAGTTGATTTCCTGAAACAAATAGTAACCCGTATTTATGCAGCCATGCGCCGCACAGAATATATGGTATGCGAAATGTATCCGCAGATCAAACCCTTCCTGCCACATGACATTCATTTCATCCACTCAGAAGAGCTTTGCCAAATGTATCCCGACAAAACTCCGAAAGAACGCGAACATGCTATTGCGCAAAAATATGGTGCTGTATTTATTATAGGTATAGGATGTAAACTGAGTGACGGTAAAGAACATGATCTGCGTGCACCTGACTATGATGACTACACCACAATTAATCCGGAAACCGGACTCCCCGGCCTGAATGGTGACTTGTTGGTTTGGGATAAAATATTAGACCGTTCTGTTGAGCTTTCCTCTATGGGTATCCGTGTAGACAAAGAAGCGTTACTCCGCCAACTGACACTCAGCGGACAGGAAAAGCGTAAAGAATTGTACTTCCACAAACGCTTGTTGGATGAAACTCTGCCTTTATGTATCGGCGGTGGTATAGGACAATCACGACTCTGTATGCTTTATTTACAGAAAGCCCATATAGGTGAAATCCAAGCCAGTATATGGCCCGAAGATATGAGAAAAGAATGCGCTCAATTGGGTATGCAACTTATTTGATTATAATCTATCAGCAATCGAAGAAGAGGGTGATACAAAAGTCATCCTCTTTTTATTTGTCATTTTTACAAATAACCCCTATCTTTAACGCACATTTTTAATAAAAAGAAAGCCTATGAACGTACAAATAGAAGAAAGCTGGAAACAACATCTGGCACCCGAATTTGAAAAAGATTACTTTATCAAACTCACAGAGTTTGTAAGAAGCGAATACCAGACTACCACTATTTACCCACCGGGCAGATTTATATTCAATGCCTTCAATCTGTGCCCGTTTGACAAAGTGAAAGTCGTCATTATCGGCCAAGACCCCTACCATGGTCCCGGCCAGGCGCACGGACTCTGCTTTTCCGTTAATGACGGAGTACCTTTTCCCCCTTCCCTACAAAATATTTTCAAAGAAATACAAAGCGATTTGGGTGCTCCCATCCCCACTTCAGGCAATCTGACCCGCTGGGCGAATCAAGGAGTATTATTACTCAATGCCACACTGACAGTCCGTGCCCATCAAGCAGGCTCTCATCAACGACGGGGCTGGGAGGAATTTACAGATGCCGCCATCCGTATACTGGCAGAACAACGTGAAAATATTGTATTCATCTTATGGGGATCTTATGCACAGAAAAAAGGAGCCTTCATAGACCGCAACAAACACCTGGTACTGGCTTCCGCACATCCGTCACCCCTGTCAGCCTATAATGGTTTCTTTGGCAACAAGCACTTCAGCCGCACCAACGAATACTTGCAAGCACACGGGCAAACACCGATTGAGTGGTAGACATAAATTAAAGACCAGAATAAAAAAAATGAGAAATGGTTGCCGATAACAACATGCAACCATTTCTTATTTTTTATTCTCAGTTTCTCCTAGTACCAATTCACTGCACTACCCGTATTGCTTCGCTGGTCCCATTTCAAAGCATCGGCCAACATACTGGAGTTAGCACGAATACTGAAGTTATAGGAAGTAAAGGGACCAAATACCAAGCCACAACTCATATTGAAACAGTGCAGGTCACGGCTGATATTGACCGTTGTCATTGACATCTCTTTCGTATTAAAGTCATATCCTGAAGAATAATTCACATTCCAGCGGCTACCCAATTTCACATTACCGGAAACATTCAATGAATGGGTTATTGAATAAGGATAACGCATCGTCTTAATATTAATCTGCTTACTTCTGTCCTCACGAATACTATAACTATAACTCAGACTCAATGACCATGGCATCTTGAAAGCCATATAGCCATCCGGATCTATAGCCGCCTTCTCTGTCTTTCTCAAGCCGGAATTATCTTCTTCCTCCTTGTTTTCATTGTCATCATCACTGTACTCATCCAGATTTTCATTCTTCTTGTCTTTATCCCCTTTACTGTCCTTTTCATCTTTCGGGCCAAACCATTTTTTCCACGAATCATTATTCAATGTATACGAGAAAGAACCGCTATACCCCTGAAAACGACCGAAACGTCCGTATGACCATTCTGTACGATTGCCTTCCACTACCTTACCATCTTTATCAAACTCATAAGCATAAGTAGCAAACTGGGCGTTCATATTAAAAGTATAGCTCTTGGTCAGTTTCAAACGCAGATTCATACTCAAGTTTCCCCACGGCTTCTCTTTAGCTGCTGCATTATAAGAAATGCTGGCCCCCAACTGGTCAATCAAGCTGATTTTCTTCACTCCGGTAGTATCCGCATCGGATTTCACTTTCATTTCCACATTATTGTCTATAGAGAAAGTAAAATTCTCGGATTTACCACTGGGTGAGAAGGAGTAAGGCAAACCTTCATATGGATTATAAGTCTGAGTACGTACCTCTCCATCCGTATCAGTATAAGTATACGTTCCCACATATCCATACCTAGACGTACTGAAATCCGGCGCATAACTCATGCTAACCGAAGGAGTAAAGACGTGACGGATCATTTCAATCTTGTCACCAAACAATTTCTTCCACGGTTTGTAGAAACCATACATCTTGGTATTCACCTGCAAACTCAAATCATAGTTATACACACGGTTGAAACCGTTGATTGTATCTCTCCGCACATTATTAGGTGCCGACGGATCATAACTCTGCTCTACCTTGCGCATATACCAACGCTCGGTATAGTTAAAAGAAGGCACGATATTGATATATTTGAATAAGGTAAATGTAGCACTGATAGGAATTTTGTGCTGCATACCATTGGTCCATTTATTCAATCCTTGCTTCAGAATCAGATTATCCTTGGTATTAATAGAGTTCGTCACCTGACCGGTATACTGAAGTGAGATTTTTTCGTACCAACGTTCATCACCTACCGCCTTCTTACGCTTGAACGGATAAATACGGTTCAATGAAATATTCAAGTCCGGCAACGTCACGCTGATAGAAGAGTCCCGTGTATTCTGAGAAATATTGAATGTACTGGACAAATTCAATCCTATCTCGGGAAAGTTACGCGAATAACTCACACTAGACGTCTTGGTATTATTTGAATATTGCTGCGGATTATACAAACTACTCAGGTTACGCTGGTCATAACTACTGGTTGCAAAGTTCACATTAGCCGAAAAAGAACTGTTGGGACTGGCCTTGGCATCCTGTCTGTGGCTCCATGCAATTCTGAAGTCTTTTGTAACCATATAGTCCGGCATATTCTTCTCACCTGTCTTCGTTACCAAATAACTGGCATTGAAATTACCACTATATCTGTACCTTTTATTATAATTGGACTGCGTGGAAAGTCCCCATGAGCCCTTTGTAAAAATCTCACCCAGCACTTTCAAATCCATACGATCACTGATAGCAAAATAATATCCACCATCACGTAAATAGAAACCACGATTCATTTCATCACCGTATGTAGGCATAATGAATCCTGACGAATAACTGCTATTGAACGGGAAAAAACCAAAAGGAATAGCAAGAGGCAACGGCACATCCTCTACCAACAACTGGGCAGGACCAAATACTACATTCTTCTTGGGACGTACTTTCGCCATAGAAAGCTTCAGATAAAAGTGAGGATGTTCGTGATTATCACACGTAGTGTATCGTCCGTGACGCAGATAAAGCTCATCATTGGAACCTTTCTTTGATTCTTCACTGGTTACATACCCTTCACCTTGCTGAGTTACAATATTATTGATGAAACCTTTCTTCGACTTGAAGTTATAACGCATGATTTTTGACTCGTACGGAGTCTCGCCATCTTTAAAGATAGGAGTACCTTTTTCCACGCCAACCGAATCGGGAACACCACGGGCATACACCGTACTGCTATCCATGTTCATTGTAATCACAGCAGAGGTCAATTCAATTTTCTCATAGTTCACCTTACCGTCACCATACAGATGGGCATATCCGCCCTCAGTGAATACGATAGAGTCATTTGCTTCATAAATAACAGGCGCATCCAACGGCTGCTTCTTTTTAGGTGCAACCGTATCAATAGACAACGTATCTACCAAAGTACTATCTACTTTCAGGGAATCATTGCCGGATGCAGAATTCCGCTTTCTGCGTTGAGCACCCGTACTTAAAGAAAGCAACAGGCATGCAAATAGTAGTAGGAATGTTATAAATCTATGTCGTTTTAGTGGCGTCATTCACAAATCATTTACGCTTTTGAGGGGCAAAATTAAGCATTATCCGCCAATAATGAACTATTTAGCGGATATTTAATTTATTTTTAAGGCTTACAAGAAACATTCGCACCAATGGTTAAAACGGATTATCCCATCTTCCCCATAACGTGAAATACTCTTTAACGCCTTCTCCACGCTTTTTTCCTTGTCCAGATGTGTCTTTGAAAAAAACTTGTCGGCAAAGCAGATAACCTGTTCCTCCAGTGATACCGGAACCATATCCCGATGAGGAACGGGCAATTGCTGGTCAATAATACTTTGCAAAGATATACCTGCCCCCGTATGTCTCTCACAGACCAACGCATGGCGCGGGAATCCTTCTTTCCGCATCAGATCAGCCCCCAAATATCCATGACAAATATAAGAATAAGATCCGAAACAACAAATACCATCAGCATCTGTCATAAAAATACCGATATCGTGCAGCATTGCCGCTTCTTCCAAAAATTGCTTGTCCAGATTCAATTCCGGATGCTTGCCGGCAATCCATAACGCTTTATCGGCCACCGAACGGCTATGCGTCAGCAGGATATGTTTCAGTTCATTATCTTCAGGATAATATTTATTAATGATAGCAAGTGCGTCCATTCTCAATTAAATTCTTATTTTTGTGCAATATTACAAAATAATCACCACATATCATGAAAACAAAATACATTTTCCTATGCTGCCTCTTGTTTACTTTCAACGCCGTGACCGCGCAAAAAGTTATTACCGGAGCCGAACAGATGGACCACCTCTTACCTATATTAAAAGGGAAGCGTGTAGCATTGGTTGTAAACCAAACCTCCAGGGTAGGAGAAACTCATCTGTTGGACACCCTGCTGGCAGCGCATATACAAATAAAAAAGGTATTCGCTCCCGAACACGGCTTCCGGGGTGACGCCGATGCCGGAGAAACGCCCGAACACTTCCAAAACCGCATGGAAGAATGGGAAACCCGGATTCGCCAAACCGAAAACATTTCGCTTCACTGCACAAAATTTTTGTTTTCGCCAAATAGTGTTTCCTGGATTTACGAATCTGACTTTCCAGATGACCATCCCGGATAAACTGACACAATGCGATCTGTTCCGTTTTGGATGCCGTCTGATTATAAAAATCTCTGCGTCTCTGATATTTTTCCAGAAGATCCGGCGGAAGCACCATAAAACTTAAGCGGATCGACGGCAGCAAAAGCCTGGAAAATGTTCCGAGATAAATGACTCCGTTTCCGCCCGCCAGACCCTGAATGGACGGCGATGGATGATGATAATAACAGAATTCACTGTTGTAGTCATCCTCGATCAGCAAAATATTTTTTTCAGATGCTTCACGCAGTATCTTCATCCGCTCTCCGACCGAAAGAACATCGCCCCAGGCAGTCGCCTGCGAAGGTGACACATAGCAGACATCCGGCTGCTCCTGTTTTCGATCGCACAGTTCAAAACCATGATCCTCAAAAACGGCACGCCCCTGCCGAAATCCCGGATTATAAAACGCAATTTTTTTACGTCCCTCAATCAACGGACACAGAATGTGAAGCAGGCTCTGAACACCCGCTCCGATCACAATATGTTCCGGCGTACAAACCACATTTCGGTTGTTTTGCAAATATCTGCACAGAACCTCCCGCAGATCGTATTCTCCCTGCGGTTCTCCATAAGAGAGCAGAC
>OHBM01001855.1_pt1 | contig 14818 bp, 13 predicted proteins | sample 1577251 | NCBI WGS metagenome assembly OHBM01 (sample SAMEA3541557, study PRJEB24748) | human gut metagenome | biome: human gut; feature: human-associated habitat; material: faeces | place: China | collected 2012 | reverse complement strand
ACAAGCCGAACGGCCTGAACATCAACAACAACGCTGGCTCTACTCATATTGAGGGCCTGCAGAAGTTCGTGGTGGAGAACGGTCTGGATGTTGGCTTTGCCTTTGATGGTGATGCCGACCGCTGCCTGTGCGTGGACGAGAAGGGCAATGTCGTCACCGGTGACCATATCCTGTACATCTACGGCTGCTACATGAAGGAGCACGGCGAACTGATGAACAACACCGTGGTCACCACGGTCATGTCCAACTTTGGCCTGTATAAGGCCTTTGACGAGCAGGGCATTGGTTACGCTAAGACCGCCGTGGGCGATAAGTACGTTTACGAGTACATGGCAAAGAACGGTTGCCGTATCGGTGGTGAACAGAGCGGCCATATCATCTTCTCCAAGTACGCTAGTACCGGTGACGGCATCCTGACCAGCCTGAAGATGATGGAAGTTATGCTGGCGAAGAAGATGCCTATGAGCAAGCTGGCTGAGCCCCTGAAGATCTACCCGCAGGTTCTGGAGAACGTCCGTGTGACTGATAAGAAAGCTGCACAGGATGACGAAGCAGTGCAGGCAGCAGTCAAGGCCGTAGCTGAGGCACTGGGCGATACTGGCCGTATCCTTGTCCGTGAATCTGGCACGGAACCTGTCGTGCGTGTGATGGTGGAGACTCCCGACCACGACACTTGCCAGAAGTATGTGTCTCAGGTCGTGGAAGTTATTAAAAATCAGGGCTATTGCAGCTAAATCATGCTCTGAAATATGCAGTGGGAGGAACGCTTATGCCTAATGTGTTTTTTGACAACCGTTTTCTTGATGGAAAATCACATAAAGAATATGTAGCTTTTGTAGATATAATGGGAACTCGCACACACATGAAAGCCGGTGTGGATGAGGCGGCTAACTTCATATTCAAACTCCATGCGGCAATTATTTCAGCATGGCGTGAAAAGAATTATGGTGGAGTATTTGTTTACCCTGTTATGGATGGTGCATATATTGCGACGAAAAGCAAAGGGGATATGATTAATATCTTGCTTCGTATTTATCGTGAACTTGCACAGCTTTTTATAAATGAACCAAATTCTTTACATAGATATATGATTCGAGGTTCTGTTGCATATGGGAGTGTGATTCATGGACATAACATTCCATACGAGGCATCAAAAGCATTTGAGAGTTATCTCGGCTATAAAGACCAGATCATGCTGGGTAGTGCAATGATTTTGGCATACGATGGAGAATCTAAAGCGGCACCATTTGGAATTCATATCGATGATTCTGCAATTAGACATATAAATACGGTCAATAGAGGTGAGTACGGTTCGTTTGAAGAAGAATGGAAATGGTATAAAGATACTCAGCTCGATTTGAGTGGAATTGATTTTAATTCACTTAAGGAAAAACTTGAAAACACATTGGAGGAGATGAAAGATCCAGCGCACAGGTTCCACTATAAAGAAGAAAGTATCGATAATCATATTAGATTGGTTCAAGAATATTTCACTGATATATAAATTGCTTGCCATTCAATATTTGCAATGGTATACTTACCTTATAGATACTGAATGGAGGTGTCCCCTATGCCCCGTCCCAAAGGAAGCAAGAACAAGCCTAAGAACGTAAAAGCAACCGTTGACTTTGCTGCACAGATCGCTGAAAAGCAGTCCGCAAAGGAAGCCACCGCCGCCGAGATCGCATCGATCACTGCCAATATCGATGCATTGAGAGCTGACCTGAAAACCAAGAAAGCTGAGCTGAAATCTATCGATAAGGAAATCGCCAGAATCGAAGCCAAGAAGGCCAAAGCTGAAACCAAAGCAGCGGAATCCGCAAAGAAAGCCGAGGCCGAAGCTGTGCTGAAGAAGCTGCTGGCAAGCGGTATGAGTGCAGACGAGATTCTCGCAAAGCTGAAATAAATATTTTAGAGCCGTGTGGATCAGTCGGAGCGTAGAGCTAAAGTTCTGGCAGTTCACACGGCTTTCTTATATAAATGGTAATTGATGTGACTCGGAACGAATAAAATTGTTCTATATCAAACATAAATGACTGCTTTTCCCACACCATGGCTCAAAATCACGTCCGGAGAAATTTCAATTAATCAGCAGGAACATGTTGGCAATCTAGCCGTCATAGAGCTTCTGAGGAGAGTGTCTGGGAAAGCTGCTGCCCCGGCGGAAGCCCTAGACCCAAGGCGTTTGAACCGTGGAATGTCGTTAAAAAATATACGCTGAAATCTGAAAAATGCAGGTCAGAAGCGAAACGAATCAAATCCTTGCAAATGACGCTGAAACGTGATATAATCGTGGTACGAACAAACCGGTTCTGGTACGACAACGGTATGCTCTGGTACTGTAACTGTTGTTACAAAACTGTGAAGAACTACTTGGAAAAGTGCAAAAATTCAGCGTAGCTGCGACGACACCTATCAGGTTCAGGTTGTGTCCTGGTACGACAACGAGAACTCCTACACCTCTCAGATGGTCCGTACCATTAAGTACTTCGCTGAGAACTGCTGATCGGAGTTTCTCCTGAGCTGAATAAAACTTGACTGCGCCCTTTCTCTTGTGTGATGCGGGAGAAAGGGCGCTTTTTGCTGACCATTTTGGGTGCGATAAGGTGCTTTTGTGAAATGGCATGATCCATTCGCAGTGATCCGACAAAAGCAGTGCTGCATTCGACCTCCATCTATTGCAACCCTTCTCCCGATATGATAAAATGGTAAAAATAAATGGAGACAACGAAACAGTATGATTACGAAACGTGAAAAACTGCAGTATGGATACCTGTTTCTGATTGATCTGCTCTCTCTGGTTCTCAGCATTGGGCTGGCGTGGGGGCTGACCGCAGGTGTTCTGCACAAGATGGGGGACTTCCAGCTGGACGATCTGGTAGAAGCCTGTTTTTTATTGCTGCTGGCCTATATTCTGACTTTTTTTACATTTGATCAGAGCGAAAATATCGTGAACCGCACTCCGATTCGTGAAGTTGAAATTGCGGTGCGGTTCAATTTTTTGCTGACCCTCATTGATGCAGCCTGTCTGGCGCTGACCAAGGCTCCCATGCTGCACTCCCGCTATTTTCTGGTGTTTGTGCCCGTCATCGATGTCTTTGTGATGACGGGCGCTCATGCTGTCCTCAAAAAGATGCTGGTGCGCTCCCGCTATACCAAGGGAATCCAGAGCCTTGTGGGGGTGGTGACCACGCAGGAGAACGCAAGCCCCATTCTGGAAGAACTGAAAAAGGACTGGTCCAAGCGCGTGACAGGTCTTGCCATTCTGGAAGCTGCCCCGGAGCAGCTTCACACTGAGATCGATGGGGTGAAGATCGAGGCGAACTTCGATAATTTCATGGACTGGCTGCGGCAGGCAGCGCTGGATGAAGTGTATCTGGATATTGCGCAGGAGAGCGAGGAAAACATGCTGCCCTACCTCGAGGAGATGGAGAGCATGGGCCTGACGGTCCACTTTCGCCTGCCGGTGCTGGATCGGATCGAAAAAGCCTGCTGCGATGAGACCAGTGCAGTGCGCATCAGCCGAGAACTGAGCCGCTGTGCAGGCGGCAATGTTGTGACGATGGGCACGGTGGAACTCAAGCTGCGGGATCAGGTGCTGAAACGGACCATGGATATCGTGGGCGGCATCGTGGGGTGCATCATCAGCATCCCCATCATTGCGTTGGTGGCCATTCCGCTCAAGCTGGAAAGCCCCGGCCCGCTGATCTTCAAGCAGCGCCGAGTGGGCCGGAATGGACGGGTGTTCTACATCCACAAGCTGCGCAGCATGTATGTGGATGCGGAGGCACGCAAAAAGGAACTGATGGCCCAGAATGAAATGAACGGCCTGATGTTCAAGATGGAGGATGACCCCCGGATCACCCGGGTGGGGCGCTTTATCCGGCGCACCAGCATCGATGAGCTGCCGCAGTTTTTTGACGTTGTGCGGGGCTCCATGAGCCTGGTGGGTACCCGCCCGCCCACGCTGGATGAGTACCGGCAGTACGAGAGCCATCACAAGCGCCGCCTTTCCATGAAGCCGGGAATCACCGGCCTGTGGCAGGTAAGCGGCCGCAGCGATATTGATGATTTTGAAGAAGTGGTCAAGCTGGATGTCCAGTACATCGACAACTGGTCCATCTGGATGGATATCTACCTGCTGTTCAGGACGGTGGGCGTTGTGTTTGACCGGAAAGGGGCAAAATGAATTATATTCTTTTTGGTGGGTCCGGTTTTATCGGCACCCATCTCATTCATTTGCTGCTGAGGGAATGCGTCAGACCCGGCGACGTGATCTACGACCTGGATCTTGTGATGCCCGGGGAAGAGGGCGTGGTGCCGGGCGTTGTGGAAAAGAACGACGGGGTGCAGTATATCCGGCTGGATGTGCGCAAGCCCATCGATTTTGAGTTCGTTCCGACTCCGGAGGACGTGATCTTTGATCTGGCAGCGGTCCACCGCACCCCCGGCCACCCGGAAGAAGCCTATTTTGAAACAAATATCCGGGGTGCGGAAAATGTGACCGCATTTGCGGAAAAATACGGCATCCGGAAGATCCTGTTCACCAGCTCCATTGCACCCTATGGCGCGTCTGAGGACCTTAAGACGGAGGAGACTCTGCCAACTCCCAACACGCCGTATGGGATCAGCAAGCTGGTGGCAGAAAAGATCCACCAGATCTGGCAGGCCCGTGATCCGGCCCGGGAGCTGACTATCGTGCGGCCCGGCATCGTTTATGGCAAAGGGGAGCACGGCAACATGACCCGCCTGTACAGGGGGCAGAAGAAGGGCTACTTTTTCTATGCCGGCCGGAAGGACACCATCAAGGCGTGCATCTATGTCAAGGAGCTGGTGCGCTTCTTCAAGTACCGGATGCTGGATCATTCCTTCCCCGGAGCAGAGATCTATAACTGTACTTATGAGCCGGCTTATACCATTGAAGAGATCTGCAATGCGATGCAGAAGGCGACCGGCCTGCACCGCCATGTGCCGTTGGTGCCCGCCGGACTGCTGCTGTTTGCGGCGGGCATTCTGGGACCCATCGGGGGCAAAAAGGTGGGCATCCATCCCGCCCGTGTCCGGAAACTGATGGTATCCACCAATGTCTGCGGCAGGAAGCTGGCCGCCACTGATTACAAGTTCCACTATACGCTGGAGGAGAGCTTCCGGGACTGGTTCGAGGATTGTGACCGCAAGGAGCTGGTATGACCATGGAGCAGAATGCACAGCCCATCCGTGTGGCTCAGATGATGACGGATATGAACTACGGCGGTGTGGAGATGGTGGTGATGAACTACTACCGCCACATGGACCGTTCCAGAGTTCAGTTTGATTTTTTCGCGCTGGAAGGCTCGACCCTGCCCCAGCGGGAAGAGATCGAACGGCTGGGCGGCCGGGTGTATGTGGTGCCAAAATATACCCACCTGCCGCAGTATGAACGGGAGATCGGGCGGCTGTTCCGTCAGAACGGATACCAGATCGTTCACTCCCACATGAACACCCTGAGCGTGCTTTCCCTCTGGGGGGCAAAGCGTGCAGGGGTGCCCAACCGGATCGCGCATAACCATTCTACGGTGGGCAGGGGAGAAGGGGCGAAAAATGTGATGAAGTACCTGCTCCGTCCCTTTGCCGCAGTGTATCCCACCCGGCTCTGTGCCTGCTCCAGAACGGCAGGCAGCTGGCTTTATGGTGAAAAGCCTTTCCGGGTGTTCAACAATGCCATTGAGCTCGACCGCTTTACTTATGATGCCTCCAAACGGAAAGCCGTCCGGCAGGAGCTTGGCCTGGGGGATGAACTGGTGCTGGGCCATGTCGGACGGTTCTGCTATGCCAAGAATCACGAATTTCTGCTGGATGTAATGGCAGAGATCTGCAAACAACGGCCGGATGCCGTTTTACTGCTGATCGGAGAAGGGGAAAGCGAAGCCGCTGCCCGCCGGAAAGCGGAGGCGCTGGGGCTGCAAAGGAATGTCCGCTTTCTGGGCCGACAGAGCGATCCCGCAAAGTTCTATCAGGCCATGGATGCCTTTGTTCTGCCCTCGCGGTATGAGGGGCTTGGAATCGTGCTGATCGAAGCACAGGCGGCGGCACTGCCGATCATCTGTTCCACAGAGGTGCCGCAGGAGGCTCAGGTCCTGCCCGAGATGCAGTACCTGAGCTTGCAGGAAAGCCCGGCAGTCTGGGCGGATGCGGCGATCCGGGCTGCAGAAAATGCCCGGCGGCGGGATACCTCTGCTGAGATGCGGGCAGGCGGCTTTGATATCGTCACCGAGGCGAAGAAGCTGGAAGAATTTTACTTCGACCTGCTGAAATGAGGAGATAAGATGGACCCTTTGGTAAGCATCATTGTTCCTGTTTATAATGTAAAGCCATATCTGAACCGCTGTGTGGACAGTCTATTGGGGCAGAGCTATCAGAACATGGAGCTGCTGCTGGTGGACGACGGCTCCACCGATGGCAGCGAGGCTCTCTGTGATGAATATGCTGCACAGGATGCCCGGGTGCGGGTGCTCCACAAGAAAAATGGTGGTCTGTCCGATGCCCGCAACGCTGGTGTGGACACAGCAAAGGGGGAATATCTCTCTTTTGTGGATGGCGATGACTGGGTGTCACCTTATTACATCGAGAACCTGTACCGGGCTCTGGAGCAGGCGGGAGCGGATTTTTCAGCCAGCTGTTTTGAAGAGGTGTTCGAGGGTCAGCCGGTGCAGTCCGTGCCCACAGAGCGTCTGGAAGCATTCGAGATCCTGAGCCGGGAGGAATGCCTGCGCCGCATCCTGTATCAGGAGGGCATGGAGGTGACCACCCCCACCAAGCTCTATAAGCGTGCACTGTTTGAGGGCGTGCGCTACCCGGTGGGCAAGCTCTATGAGGATATCCCAGTCGCCTACGAGGTGACAAAGCGTGCCCATAAGGCGGCACATATCGCAAACCGGGATTACTACTATTTCCAGCGGGGCAGCAGTATCCAAAATATGGCCTTCAACCCCAGAAAGCTGGACAGTGTGCGGCACTGCCATGCACTGATGGAAAATGTGAAGCGTGATTTCCCCCGGTTGAGCCGTGCGGCAGAATGCCGCTATCTGAGCAATGTCTGCAATATCCTGTTCCAGATTCAGGACAGGCAGCATGAAAAGATTGAAAAGGCCCTCTGGCAGGAAGTGAAAAAATACCGCCGGAACGTTCTGCTGGACCCGCAGGCCCGAAAAAAGGCCCGGCTGGCGGCGGCACTCTCCTACAGCGGATATGCCATGACCCGACGGGTCTATGAAAAAACGCAGTGGCGTGGAAAAAAGTAAAGTGGAGGGATCCGGTTGGAGGAAAGAACACCGCTTGTATCGGTCATTGTGCCGGTCTATAATGTTTATCCGTATCTGCGGGACTGTGTGCAGAGCGTGCAGGCGCAGAGTTACCAGAACTGGGAGCTGCTTTTGGTAGATGACGGCTCCACCGATGGCAGCGGAGAGCTTTGTGATGAACTGGCTGCGGAGGATGACCGCATCCGGGTGTTCCATAAGCCCAATGGGGGGCAGTCTGATGCCCGGAATGTCGGGCTGCAACAGACGCAGGGAAAATATTTTTACCTGCTGGACAGCGATGATCTGATCCGCTCCACGGCGCTTGCCCAGTTCGTGGCGCACTGTGAGGCAGATGGTGCTGATGCAGCCTTGACCCCGCTGGAGATGTTCTCGACAGAGCAGCTGGAGGGACGGACGGAAAATTCGCACCAGATCCCAGAGCTGCTGAACCGGGAAGAGACCGTGCGCCGGATGCTGCTGCATCAGGGCATCGGGCATGGGGCAGGCGGCGTTTTCTTCCGGCGGGAGGTTTGGGGCGATCTGCAGTTTCCTGTGGGCATTCTGTACGAGGACTATGCGGTGATGTACCGGGCCATTGCCCGCTGTGCAAAAGTGGAAGTGTTTCCGGAACCGATGTACGATTACCGCATCCATACCGGTTCGACCATGAAGAGCGGCATTGCCGAGAAGAATCTGGTCATTCTGGATGTGGGCGAAGACGTGACCCGCTTTATTGCGGAAACGGTCCCTGTGCTGAAAGCAGAAGCGGAATACCTGCAGCTGGTTACATACCTGAAGACACTGAAAGGCATTCTGGATGGCGGCTTTGGCAGCTATCCGGAGGCTCAGGCACGGATCTGCCGCTTTGTGCAGGAACACCGGGCGCTTGCCCGGCGGTCCTGGGCCAAAAGAGCAGACCGGATCAAGGTGGAAACACTTCTGATCAGCAAGCGGTTGTTTTATGCCGTTTATGGGCTGGGAGAATGGAAAAATAAACACACAGTCGAAAAATAAAATGGAGAAGTTATGCTGATTTATCTGGGGGCTTTTGCGGTTTCTGTGGGCATTGCCGCCTATGGCGAGCACCTGCGGACGAAGAAAAACAACGAGAAGGGCTTTTATCTCTGCCTGGCGCTGGCGGTGCTGGTGATGGCGGTATTGGCAGGCTTGCGGGACCCGTCCATTGGCACGGACAGCGTGGTGTATGAGGGATGGGTGGCGGATGCAAAACTGCAGGACGGTCTGCTGGCCTGCATCCGGCAGCGACACAAAACAGAGCCGCTGTTTATGACGCTGGTCTATCTGGCGGCCCATGTTTTTGGCGATGTCCATTGGCTCTACTTTATGGTGGACCTGCTGGCCTGCGGCCTGTTTATGATCGGGCTGGTGCAGTATAAGGAGTATGTCTCCGTGCCCTATGGCTGGCTGGCTTACCTCTGCCTGTATTATGGCGATACTTATAATGCCGAGCGGCAGTCTGTGGCGCTGGGTGTGGCATTTCTGGCATTCAGCTTTGCGTGGAAGAAAAAGTATCACTGGGCGGTCCTACTGCTGGCGGTCTCCTGCCTGTTCCACAATGCCACCTTTATCTCGTTTGGTGCGCTGCTGATTTATATTCTGCTTCAGCATTTCGACAACTGGTGGGTCAAGGGTGGCCTGGCGGCACTTTCGGTCTACCTTGCCTTCTTCAGCAAGGCTGTGGTCAGGCTGGCCCTGAATGTGGACTTCATTGATCGGCTTTACGGATATTATTATGTTGCCAATGCGGGCGGCTTCACGCTGAATCCTATCATTGTGCGTCTGCCCTTCCTGATCCTGCCCATTGTGCTGTACCGCTGGTACGCCAAAGAGGAAGGGGAGGGCCGCCGCCGCTTTACCCGCTCGGATGCCGATTTCTGGATCGTGATGATCCTGATCGAGATGGCAACGGCCCAGCTGCGCAACATCAATGTGCCGCTCTACCGCATCTGCCTGTATTTTGCGTTCTTCCGTTATCTCGCCATTGGCCGTGTGGTCAAGTGCGTGGAGGATGAGCGTCTGCGCAAGCTGCTGAAGGCTGCCATGTGGGGAATGCTGGTCATCATCTGGATCTATCAGGCGTATATTCAGGGCAACAATGCCATTTGCCCGTACACCTCGGAGATCCTCCACATCGGCAGAGAAACATTCTTCTGAGGGAACAGAACATGGAAACAGAGCTGATCAGTGTCATTGTTCCGGTCTACAATGTGGAGCGATATCTCCGCCACTGCGTGGACAGCATCCTGCACCAGACCTATCAGGATCTTGAGGTCCTGCTGGTGGATGATGGCTCCACCGATGCCAGCGGAGCCATCTGCGACGAATATGCCGCACAGGAAGAACGTGTAACAGCGGTCCACCAGAAAAACGGGGGACTCTCTGCAGCGCGCAACGCGGGACTCGAACGGGCACAGGGAACGTATCTCTGCTTTGTGGACAGTGATGACTTTCTGGACAGCCGGATGCTGGAAACGCTCTGCCGTGACCTGCAGGAACAGGATGCGGATGTTGCTGTGGTGGGCTTCCGGATGTTTGAACGGGAGGAAGAGCTTGCCCCGGCAGAACTCACTGTACCGGTGCAGTGTATGACAGGCCGGGAAGCCATCCGCAGCACCCTTGTTTCGGATGAGCTGGGGGATTTTGCCTGGAACAAGCTCTACAAGCGGGAACTGTTCCGGGAGGTGCGCTATCCACTGGGGCGGATGATGGAAGATCAGGGGACCACATACCGTATTTTTCAGCAGTGCAGCAAGGTCGCATACCGCCCGGTGCCGATGTATTATTACTATCAGCGCCCGGACAGCATCCTTCACCGCAGGAACATGAAGTTCTACGAGGATAAGCTGGATATGGGCTATCAGAAATATCAGGCCATCCGGGAAGCATACCCGGGAATGTCGGAAAATGATGCCGCCATGCTGAGCGTGGTGGAGCACTGCTATCCGTATCTGATGCAGGATACGGAGCGCCGCGCAAAAATGGAGGCCTTTCTGCAGGAGTGTGACCCGGCGGCGGCAAAGCTGCTCTGCACCAGCAGCCAGCGGAAGTATCAGCTGCTCAGATGCAGCCGGAAGATATATGCAAAACTGTTCCTGTTGAAAAACGGCCCGGCGGCAAAATAAGGGAGGAAAATTTGTGCTGAACGATACCGTCAGTATCATTGTGCCGATCTATAACAAAGAAAAGTATCTGGAAAAATGTCTGGACAGCATCCTCGGTCAGACCTATCGGGATCTGGAGATCATTCTGGTGGATGATGGATCAACAGACAACTCCCTTGCCATCTGCCAGCGCTACGCGGAAAAAGATCTGCGGATCAAGATATACCATAAGTCAAACGGTGGTGTTTCCTCTGCGCGAAATCTGGGATTGGAAAAAAGTACAGGCACACTGATTTCTTTTGCTGATCCGGATGATTCACTCCACGCCGAGTGCATAGAACGGCTTAAAAGAGTGCTGGATGAGACCGGTGCGGAGATTGCTTATTGCTATGGTCTGGATCTTCTGGGCACGACCGGACGAACCCAGACAAAGAGCGATGAGACGGAGAAAGTCAGTGTTATGCCGGTCAGACGATATGACTGGAACAGCCGGAAGGCACATACAGTGTGCTGGGGTGCGCTTTACCGCCGTGCGGTCACACAAGATGTTGTGTTCGATATTGACTTGAAAATTGGTGAGGATACGCTGTTTCTTGCAAAATGTATCCGAAAGGCAGAAAAAATTTCCTGCATCGACAAGGCACTTTACTATTACTATGTCAACGATGACTCGGTGACGAGCGGGCATTATTCGGCAGGAAAACTGACAGAGCTGAAGGCATGGCGGCGTATCTGTGAAGTGTTTGCAGATGAACCGTTCGTGTACCGGTCTGCACGGGCCGGATATGCGCTCCGGTGCAGAGAAATTGTGGTGAAATACTGCAAGGATGATGCTTTTATGGAGCAGGCGTGTGCCGAAGCGGAACGGGAGTTTAAGAGAAATGCCGGCCCCCTTCTGGCAGGCTGGCTTCGTGCAGGGCAGTATCGGTATTTTATAAAAACGCTGTATTCGTATCTGCTCTGGAACAGCTGGCTGAAAAAGAAACAGGCCAGAAAAACTTACGAAGTGGAGATCTGAATGAAAAAATCCCTCAGTCTAAATGCAGCAATGAGCGCATTCAAGACACTGATGAATATTATCTTCCCGCTCATCACATTCCCCTACGCTTCCAATGTTCTTCAGGTGGAAAACCTGGGCAAAGTGAACTTTGCCAGCTCCGTCTGCGGGTATTTTCTGCTGTTTGCAGGCCTTGGCATCTCCTCCTATGCGGTGCGTGAAGGTTCCCGCTATGTGAACGACCGGGAAAAACTGTCGGCTTTTGCATCGGAGATGTTCTCCATCAATATGATCTCCACGGCCCTGACCTATGCGGCATTGGCGGTGACGATGCTCTTCTGGACAAAGCTCCATGCCTATACCGACCTGATGCTGGTGCTGAGTTTACAAATCTTCTTTACGACCATCGGTACCGAATGGGTGTTCACGATCTTTGAGGAGTATACCTATATCACCATCCGAGGCCTGCTGTTTCAGGTGCTGTCCATTTTCATGCTGTTTGCCTTCGTCAAGACCCGGGATGACTACTGCATCTATGCGGGCATCACGGTGTTTGCGGCGGTAGGTGCCAATGTGCTCAACTTTTTCCGGGCCCGGCGGTACTGCACCATCCGGCTGACAAGAAAGATCGACTGGAAAAAGCACCTCAAGCCCATCCTCATCATCTTTGCATCCACGCTGGCAACGACTCTTTATGTCAGCTCGGATACCACGATTCTGGGCATTCTGGGAACAGATTACAATGTGGGTATTTACTCGGTGGCGGGTAAGATCTACGGCATTGTAAAGAACCTGCTTTCGGCGGTGCTGGTGGTGTCTATCCCGCGGCTGTCCCATTATGCGGGCGTGGGGGACAAGGCAAACTTCAACAAGCTGTTCAACAATATCTTCAACGCGCTCATCGTGGTGGTGGCTCCGGCTGTGGTGGGACTGTTTGTCCTCAGCCGGGAGGTCGTCCTCTTTATTTCCGGGGAAAGCTATCTGGATGCGGTGATGCCACTGCAGATCCTGAGCCTTGCCCTGATCGTCTGTCTGTTTGGCTGGCTGTACAATTCCTGCGCGCTTCTGCCCTGTGGAAGAGAAAAGGAACTGTTCTGGATCACGCTGGTCAGCGGTCTGCTGAACGTGGGGCTGAACATCCTGCTCATCCCGCGGTTCCGGGAGAATGCGGCGGCCTTTACCACCCTGCTGGCAGAGCTGTGCTCCATGATACTCTGTATCCGGTGCTCCAAGGGCCTGGTCGCGGTCTCTGCTGACCGGCGCACCGTTGGCTCGGTGCTCTGCGGCTGTGCGGGCATCGTTCTTGTCTGTACCGGGGTCAAGGCACTGGCTCTGCCCAATCTCATCTGCATTCTGGCGGCAGTGCTGGGCTCAGTGGCTGCATACGCGGTCATCCTGCTGGGCATGAAAAATCCGCTGGTGCTGGAATATCTGGAAAAAGCGAAGCAGAAGTTCCGGAAAATATCCTGAATGGACAGGACCCGCTGCGGGGGCGAACACTCCCTGCAGCGGGTCTTTTTCAGAAAAAACGGCGTTTTCTGGTGCGTTCCGGCAAAATCACCACATTTCTTTGCTTCTGCAACAAATGTTTGTTAATAAATTATCCATCTCCCATCCTTGCAATACACACGCTTTTTGTTTATAATAAGAATGTACGGGGAAGTTCGCAGTGCGCGGCCCCCGATGAAGCCAAAGACATGAAGCTTCTCCGTCATTACGTAGCACTTTCACTGCTTTTAACGGTTGTAATTTCCATGATTCTGACCGTTCCTACGGTTGCGTTTTCCCGCCAGCTGCTTCTGTGGCTGAATACTCCGGAAAATATCATCACACTGGCAAACCGGTACATCCGGGTCATCTTTGCCGGTATCTTTGCTACCATGGCATATAACGTAGCATCCGGTATTTTACGTGGGATCGGTGACAGCCGGACACCACTTTATTTTTTGATCCTGTCCAGCGGTCTCAATATTTTTCTGGACATCTTCCTTATTGTTGTGGTAAAACTCGGCACTGCCGGTGCCGCTTATGCCACCGTTATCTCGCAGGCGGTTTCCGCAGTTTTATGTTTCATCGTCATGTTCCGCAAACATGACATCCTGCGGACCACACGCGAAGATTATTACTGTGATTTTCATGAGATCCGCCGGATGCTGTCTGTGGGAATTCCGATGGCTTTAAACTATTCCATCACAGCAATCGGAACCATGATCCTGCAAAGTGCCGTCAACGTGTTTGGTTCCAGCGTGGTAGCTGCTTTTACTGCTGCTTCCAAAGTCAGCAACATTGCCACCCAGACCATGCCGACACTCGGTACAGCCATGGCAACCTACTGCGGACAGAATCTCGGTGCAGGAAAACATGACCGCATTTTCCGCGGTATGAAAGATGCATTTTATTTATGTTTCTTTGCAGCCGGAGCCGCCGCACTGCTCTGCTGCCTTGCCGGACCTACGATGGTCGGATGGTTCATCCACAACCCATCTGAACAGACACTGCACGCAGCAATGCAGTATCTGCACATTGCAAGTATTTTTATGCTGCCTCTGGCATGGATCTTTGTATACCGTAATGGTCTGCAGGGCTTAGACCGTGGTCTGGTTCCCATGCTCAGCGGTGTGCTTGAACTGTTCAGCCGTTATGCGGTTATCCTGATCGCCGCAAAGCCTTTTGGATACGTGGGTGTATGCAGTGCCGATGCTGCTGCCTGGCTGACAACCGGTATTTTACTGATTGTTACGTATATGATTTGGAAACAGCGTGTCAAAAAACAGCTAAATGCAGAAAATGCCACCATGAACTGCATCAAATAACTATTCTTCCATGTCGGAAAAAGGGAGCGTCACCGCTCCCTTTTTATTTTATCTCATAAGTTGTTCCGGTCAAAAGGTATGATTGATGATACCTTTTGGATTCTTTTATCATCTGATTTATCCACAATAACCGTTATCTGCGGAGTCCATTTCGCTGCAGTACATCACTACACGGTTTCCAGTTGTAACTGTTCCACAGCCTCGCGGATTTCCTGCGCATGTTCCTCAAATCTCCGCTCATTCTGTTTCATGATGACGATAAACTTTTCCCCTCCCCAGCGGACCAGAATCTCGTCCTCGCATAATCTGGACCTCACAGCTTCCGATACCGCAACTAATGCTTCATCTCCAGCCGAATGTCCATACATATCATTAATACACTTAAACTTGTCCAGATCATACATTGCAATCGCAATATCCACAAACAACAGCCCATGTCCTATAGCCTCATATGGAAGTGGTGTTGCAATACCAAATGCCATAAAAATAAACAGTTCGTATACTTCTTAGCACAAAAAAAGACCTATAGCAAACCACTATAGATCTTTCAGTGAGACACGGGGGATTCGAACCCCCGACAACTTGATTAAAAGTCAAGTGCTCTAC